>JGI11705J14877_10001640_pt1 | contig 12598 bp, 7 predicted proteins | sample Etolaghawater15m_FD_14877 | JGI IMG/M metagenome (IMG submission 14877) | reverse complement strand
CCGAAGCGCTTCGTACTGTGGAATCCGCCGCCTCTCGCTTCAGCCGCAAGTGGCCCGGCCGACAACTGGCGGATCGGCGGCGACCGCAGGAGTCCCATCGGCGAAGCCGTCAGCTTGATGACGTCGCTTGTCAAAGAGGGCGTTCAAAGCATCGCGTTCGTGCGTACCCGCCTGGCCGCCGAGCTGATCTTCAAACACTGCCGCGACCGCCTGCGCTCCGTCTCGCAGCGCCTGGCGAACTCCGTACACGCCTATCGCGGGGGGTATCTGCCAGAGGAACGACGCGAGATCGAGCGGCGGCTCTCCGAACGCGAGATCCTCGGCGTGGCAAGCACAAATGCCCTTGAGCTTGGCATCGACATCGGCAGCCTCGACGCATGCATTCTGGTGGGCTACCCGGGAACGGTCGCCAGCCTCTGGCAACAGGCCGGGCGAGCGGGACGCGGACACGAGGAGTCGATTATCTTCCTCGTGGGGCAAAACTCTCCCATGGACCAGTACCTGATGGCGCACACAACGTACCTCTTCGACCAGCCCCCGGAGCAGGCCGTCGTCGACCCGGACAACCCGCACATCGCCGTCGGCCACCTGAAGTGTGCGGCCCACGAACTGCCTTTGCACGACGACGAAGCCGAGCGCTTCGGACCGTACACAGACGCGATCCTCGAACTGCTCGAAGACGACCAGTACGTGAGGCACATCGACGACAGTTGGTATTGGGCCAGTTCGGAGTATCCGGCTGCCGACGTAAACCTGCGTAACATCGCCGGTCCGGTCTACACCATTCAGGACGAGTCAAGCGGCGAGAGAGTCATTGGTACACTTGACGAGATCAGCGCGCTGTCGCAACTCCACACACACGCCGTGTACCTGCACGGAGCCGACACGTACTTTGTCAACCGGCTCGACATCGAGCAGAAGGTGGCGTTCGTGGAACGCAAGGACTTGGACTACTACACGCAGTCCGTTCAGACGTCGCAGATCCAGATCGACGAGAAAGAGGTCGAAGACGAGTTCCTCGGCGGCGTACTCGGCTACGGCGACGTTACGGTGACGACCTCGATCCCCATGTTCCGCAAGATCCGCTTCCACAGCCGCGACAGCCTGGGCTTCGAGAAGCTTGAGCTGCCACCGCAGTCGTTGGAGACGGTTGCGCTGTGGTTCTCACCGCCGCAGGAGTTAATCGATCAAATGGCGTCGGAGAATCTCCTGGTGGGTGAGGCTCTCATAGGGATCGCCAATGTACTCGTGGAGGTCGCGCCCTTCTTTGTGATGTGCGACACCCAAGACATCGGCACAGTCGTGGACGCCAAGAACCTGGGGCGCGATGCACTGTTCCTGCACGACCGTTACCCGGGCGGCATGGGCTATGCCCGACGCTGCTTGACCCAATTCGATGCGATCCTTGCAACGATCGCCGAAGTGGTCCGTGATTGCGGATGCGAGGACGGTTGCCCGTCCTGTGTCGGTTCTGCAGTTCCCGCATTCGCCATGACCGATCTGGACTCCGCCGTCCGCGGCCGCATTCCCAACAAAGCCGCAGCCCTGTTCCTGTTGGAAGGGCTGCCCCAAGCGTAGAGCCAGCATGGTCGCCGCAGCCAAGAAAGGACGGCGAGTACGTCGTCCGGCCAGAACGGAACGCGCCGGTGCGCCGGCGGCGGGCGCACCGGCACGGACGCCGAAGTCAACGTCCGCCACGCCGCCCGAGCCGAAGGGGGACAGCACGGAGGGGCAGACTCCGCCCCGGCAGCCGGGGAGCGCGTTGACTTGGGTCTTCGTCTCTTGCCTCTCGGTCGCGCCTTTCGCCCCGCTCCTTGCCAGCCACAAGAGCTTCGACTACGCCAACCTGCCGCACGCACTGTTTCTCACCGTCACCACTCTCGCCGTTCTCACGGCGTGGTGCGCGGTCGGCGCACGGCAGGGACGGTTGCATGTCCGGCGATCACCGTTCGATCTGCCCGTCTTGGCATTCGTCGCGTGGTCAGGGCTGAGCCTTCTCTGGTGTCCGAACCGATACGAGGGATTCACGCTTTGGGTCCATTGGGCTGTTTGCGCGCTCGTCTTCTTTCTCTCCCGCCAGATGATATCCGACCAACGGCACCGTCAGCTCCTGTTCCGGGGGCTTCTCATCTCCGGCACGACCGTCGCACTCATCGGAATCGCTCAACGGAACTGGGGGCTGGACATTATCCAGCAGGCGGCACCACCCGCCTCGACATTCGGCAACCGGAACCACGCAGCTCAGTACATTGTCATCGCATTGCCCGCCGCTCTGGCGACTCTGCTTTGCGGAACGCGCCGTCGTTTTGTACAGATACTCGTAGCCTTGGTCGTAGTCGCGGAACTCGTTTTCGTTTACTACACGAAAGCCAAGGGGGCATGGCTTGCTGTGCTTTGGCAGCTCGCGTTTGCAGTGCTGTTGTGTTTGTGGGTCTGGTGCAGCGACGAGACGTCTGCCGATCGTTCCCGAAAGAGACGCCGGATCGCCCTGTCCCTGGCACTGTGCTTTGCCGTTGGCGGAGCGGCCGTTCTTCCGGCGATCTACGTGGTTTCTCCAGCCGTGCAACACTCACTGGATAGCCGGATCCCGTTGTGGGCGAACTCACTCGCCGTGTTCCGGCAGAGCCCCATCACTGGAGTGGGCACGAACAACTGGCAGATCGTGTACCCGCGCTACGCCAGAGCAGTGACGCTCGATTCTGCGTCCTCCGTGAGAAAGAGCCCACTCACGCCGCACAACGACTACATACACTTCGTCTGCGAGGTCGGACTTGTGGGTACCGGTCTCCTGTTGTGGCTCCTGATCGTGTTGCTTCGCCATGTCGCAAGGCTCCTTCGGCCGGGAGTGCAGGGCCACGCTGCGGTTGCCGTCGCCATCCTGGTCGGGGTATCCGGCAACGCGTGCGTGAGCTCCCCTCTGCACAAAGCCGTTCCACCGGCCATGGTCATGTGTGTGTTGGGACTGTTGGCCGGTCTCGTCCCGTCGGAGACGTCTCTTGAGTCCGAAGGACGTCGGAGGGCTTCTGGTTTCGTTCTGGGACGCCCTGCCGCTGTCCCGATGACGACTGTGTGCGCACTGGCACTCGTCGTCTGCACGATCGTAGGCATCCGGTGGCACCTGGCCGACATCCACTACGGGCGGCTGATGAGCTGGAGCAACCGCAGACAACCGGACAAAGCGTTGACGGATGCCGTTCTGGCACGCAAGTACAACCCCTGGCGCGGAACGGTGCGACTGTGGGAAGGCAGGTGCTACCTTCAGAAGAAGGAGCACCAGAAAGCAGTGGACATACTGGAAGGCATGCGTGCTGAGTTCCCTTACTCGTACACGCTGATCACCAACCTCTCCGTTGCCTACAACGGTCTCAGGCAATACGACAGAGCGCTCGAGTGCGCCGAAGAGGTGATCGCGTACTCGTCAGATCCCGCCGCCGGATACGTACTCAAAGGCGAAGCCCTCCGCCAACGGGGAGATCGGGAAGCAGCGTCAGAGGCCTACCGAAACGCAGTCGAACATGGAACAGAAGATGCAGGCGCGTTGTGCAACTACGGTGCAACTGCCTGGGAGTTGAAGAACTTCGAGGAGGCAGCCAACGCCTTCCTCACTGCCGGTCGGCTTGCCCCGGAACTGTACCAAGCCGCCATGGGAGCAGGCATGCTCCTCGCCGGTCCGCTTGGGAGACCGGAAGAGGGCGTGCCACACCTCAAGAGGGCTCTCGACTTGTCTCCCCCGGAGAAGAGCAAAGCCGACATCGAGAGGCTGCTCGATAAGCACGCACCGGAGTCACGCTGACGGCTGGGCAGAGCGTTACTCGCCGAGTGTTGGGCCGGAGAACGCGAGGTAAAGGACCAACACAAGGTTGACACCGGGAACGATGATAAACAGCCCGAGGAACGCGGGTTTGCCGCGGGCTTCGCAGAGCTTCCACCAGAGCAGCAGCGGCATGGCGATGTTCACGACCGGCACGAAGAACAGGCCAATCATCCAGAGCGGTAGGTCAGCGGCCCGGAACAGGGGAATAATCTGGAGCAAAGGAATCCAGATCAAAACGCCGGGCTCTGTCCCCGCCTTTCGGCAGATGAGGCTGAGGCAGTAGGCTGCCGGGAAGAAGAGCAGAGCACAGATCACGAAGAAGACCGCCACTATCGCGCCGAGGCCACGCACTCCTTGGGCAACGGCCTCGTCTGCCATCTCACCGAGCTCGGCAAGCTCCTCCGCCGTAAGCTCCTGGTCGTCGCCGGCATCGTCAAGGGACCCGTCCTCCCCATCGGTACCGATATCGTCCTCGGCATCGCTCTCTGCGTCGTTCCCGCCATCGCCCTCGGCATCACCGTCCTCCCGGGGTGAATCCCCCTCGTCGGCCGTTGCTGGTGTCGTCTCTGCCGTTCCTTCGTCTGCGCCCTGGTCAGGCACGTTCTCGACAGGCTGCGTAAGCGGGGGGGCGGGTCGTGTGTCAACAGCATCGCCGTCGCCCCCACCGAACAGAGATGCGATCCCTCCGCTGACCCTATCAAGAGCTGACTTCGGCATCCACTCGCCGCTCTGCGGATTCAGAACATAGCCGTTCTCCGTGTAGATCTTCTCGGTCAGCTCCTTGGTCAGAGCCGCACGCAGCTTGCCTTGTTCCACCTTTGCAACATGGGCAAACAGCTCCTGCCTGGTCGCCCACTGCCCCCGGACGTTGATGTACCCGCCCGCTTCGTAGATGCGCGGAGTCACCACCTCCCTGGCCCGCTTCTCGAACTGCTCACGCACCGCGTGGAAATGTCGCGTACGCCCGGAAACATACCCTTCAATCTTCTCTCTGGAGATATCTTCGTCGAACCGGGCAATATCCTCCTTGGTCATGTCCGACCTCAGGATCCAGCGTCCCCCAACGCAGATCCGGTCATCCGTGATCTCCCGTAGCCAACCTTCCACGTGTGTGTTCGGGCCCAGCCCTCCTCGAATCACGAACGACACCTTCTCCCCGGGCTGGTAGACCCCGTATTTCTCTTCCGCTTCCTCTTTGATCTCCTCGAGGCGCGACACGGGATGCTTGGTATCGACAGCCGTGGACACGGCCTTCTCGATCTTCTCCCTCACCTGGGCGCGAGTCATCGCCGGCGGCTTGATCGGCCATCCAAACTTGAGGCGTTCCGCGATCCGTTTCGGATTGAACTGCTTCTCGGTTTCCAGCGCGACACGTTTCTCGATGAGTCTCTCGATCTGGGCACGCTCGTCCACCTCTTGTGAGACAGCCCCGAACGGGGACAATGCGACCAGCCACACTGCCAGGGCAACAACGTTGCCGTGAGCCCAGTAAGAGAACCGTTCCCTGATCTGCATCATGTATTCTCCATTGCGTCGGCCACCGCTTGGCAGACAACCTGTCCGCCACGGAGGTCGATCCCTGCGGCCAGTCCCGGATCACGGCTGGCTGCGACATAGATACCATGGTCTGCGACGGCTTGCACATACGGCAGCGTGGCGTTGGTCAAGGCCTGCGTGCTGGTACGACTCACGGCGCCAGGCATATTCGCGACGCCGTAGTGGACAATCCCGTCGACGACATACGTCGGATCACGGTGTGTTGTCGGACGAATCGTCTCGACACATCCTCCCTGATCCACGGCGACGTCGACGATCACGGCTCCCGGCTTCATCAGTCTCAAATGCTCGCGCTTGACCACCCGGGGAGCCTTCGCACCGGGCACCAGCACAGCCCCGATCAGTGCGTCCGCCTCCGCCAACTGTTCACGCAGTGTCGGAGGGTCTGTGTGCAGGAGCATGACGTTGGGCGGCATGACTTCCTCCAGATGCCGGAGTCTGTCCAGGCTGACTTCCAGAATCGCGACGGACGCGCCTATCCCCGCTGCCACCTTTGCGGCCATCGCGCCAACCGTGCCGCCCCCGATGATCGTCACGTGCCCGGGCGCGACGCCCGTCACGGCCCCAAGCAACACGCCTCTGCCGCCCATCGGTTTCTCCAAGTGCTTCGCGGCCTCCTGGACAGCCAAGCGCCCGGCAATCTCACTCATGGGCATCAGCAGGGGCAGACGACCCGTTGAATCCCGAACCGTCTCGTAGGCCACACACGTCGCACCGGTGTCGAGCAATGCGCGAGTCAACTCGGGCGAAGCGGCCAGATGCAGGTACGTGAAGAGGATGTGACCGGGGAGGATGCGTGCAATCTCCGCAGGTTGCGGCTCCTTGACCTTCACAATCAGCTCGGCTCCGTGCCACACGTCATCTGCGGATCCCGCAATCTCCGCACCGGCTTCCGCATATCGCGCGTCCGGGTAGCCGCTGCCATCCCCTGCTCCCGACTCGACGAAGACACGATGCCCCGACTGCGCCAACACCTCCGCTCCCGCCGGGGTGACAGCGACTCGGTACTCGTCAGTCTTGATCTCTTTTGGCACGCCGATAATCATCAGGCGATCAGGCTGCTCTCCTCCGCCGCTTCAGGTCCCAGATGCTTGACGATGTACGGATCGTCCACAGGTCGTTTGACGAACGCGTTGGCCGGGCAGTTGGCCGCAATCCTGCATTCGTTGCAGCCAACGCAGAGCTCGGACTTCACCTGCAGATACAGAGAGCCATTGCCGAACTGCGTACAGCCTTGCACACACTTGGCGCAGCCGAAACACCTCGTCTCGTCGATATCGTACTCGAAGTACGGGTCCTCCACGAAATGACGCTTGATGGCGTCGATCGGGCACAGTTGGTTCTCCGCGCCGGTATTGAGCTCGATGGGGTTGGGCTGGAAAAAGCCCGTACACAGGTCGCAGTATCCGCACATCGGGTAGTCGTGAACACACTTAACAGCGGACATATCCAGCACGCAATGCGTTGCGCACCTACCGCACTGAATGCACTTGAAGGGGTTGATCTGCCAGACGGTAGCGACGTTGTCTCGTCGTCTGTACAGCCTGTAGCCGAACAGACTGAGGGCAGCCGCAAGCGTGCCCCGACCGAGGTCTGCGAGGAAACGGCGGCGGGCCAACGTCCTCCTGGCTGATTTGATGAGTTCACTCATAGTAGACCAAGTTACGGTTTGCGGACGCTCTTTTCAAGCTCTGCGGCAGCAACGGGGCCAGCCGGCTCAAGTTCCAGGACAACGACAGTCTGCCGCGATGTATCGAGTGCATAGAAAGCCAGGCCGACGCCGCGCGCAAGATCGATTCCGCTGGCATCATCAGCGAACACGTCGGCGTCCGTGCAGGCCATCACCTCGCCGTTCGGAGAGAAGACTTGGACGCGCGGGATGCTCTTGTCCGCAGCGGCGACGAGGAACGGCTCCCCCGGCAGCAGCTCGATGTTTGTAGGATTGCAGCACCCCGGGAATTGTCCCGCTGAGAGTCCCCGCTTGCCGAAAGCCGCTTTGAGTTCGCCTGTACCGCTGTATCTCTCCACAAGCCAGCGCCCGGGATTGGTCACGAGAACACCGTCTTCCTCGATCGTCACACAGTCCAGGTAACCGCTGGGCACAACGATGCCGGGTATACCGGCTTCGCGATCTCTGCGTCCCAATGTCGCGATGAAGTCCCCATCCGCCGCAAACCGGTGCACACACCTGTTCCCGGCATCGGCCACGTACACGTTCGCCCCGCTGACCGAGATCCCTCGCACAAGCCACATCTCCCCTTCTCCCCGGCCCGCCTTCCCCCAGGAGCCACGGCTGTTCCCTTGCCGGCCAAAGACGGAGACGCTGCGTGCGTGCCCGACCAACACGTTGTCGGCACCGTCGAACGCGACACAAGTCGCGGGTTGGGAGATGGTCCAACGCCGCAAGGCACTGCCATCACGCCCGAGAACAGCCACCTCTGCTTCGCCGGCGACGATGACCCCGCCATCCGGCCCGCTGCAGATACCGGCAGCTCCAGCCGGCAACGCGCCAAACGTCTTGACCTGCGTCAGCCTGAAAGGAAGAGCGCGGACCGACGGGGTATCCGCCACAGCCAGTGCCTCGGGAGGCGTCATCTCCTCACGGCCGCACCCCGACAACAGACACGCCAGAGCGGAACCACTCACGACGAGAAACCATGATTGCGCCCTTCGCATGAACTCTCCTATTCGCCCACGCGCAAACACAGGAGCGTTTCGAGATCTCTCAGCACCAACCGCCCGGACACGAGGGCCATCGGCGCCCACGCGTCGTGCCCGTGCAATACGGCAGCGACTGCCAACTCGCGGTACTCACGCGGATTGGCCTCAATGAGATGCAGCGAGCCCTTCTGATCGTCGAGGACGTACAAGAGATCGCCTGCCAACGTGTAGGGTCCCAAACCGAAACGTCTATCGACACCACTGCGCCAGAGGACGTTGCCGTCCAAGTCAAGGCAGGCCAACTCCCCCTTTGGGATCACGCCGTATACGTGCCGCCCATCGAAGATAGGCGTCTGCTGGTCCGACCCAAAGCTCTTTGCCGGGGTACGGAACAGTTCCCGGACAGAAAACACGCCATCGTCATGTGCCACACGCAGCATCATGGCGCCAGCGTTGTAGCCGCCCGTGAAGAGGATCCGCTCCGAATCGATGACAACAGGCGTGGGGATATTCGCGATGTTGATCCTCCAGTCGGGCGTCTTCCACAAGGTCCGTCCGTTCTCCGCTGATACGCCAATGACGCCGGCCGATGCCGCATACACGAACTGCGCGCCCGTGGCGTGCTCCAAACGGACCACCGACGAATGCGTCATGTTCCAGCCACCGGGATTGGGCGTACGCCACAAGACTTCGCCGTCGGAGAGGCGGACCGCCATCATCAGCGGATCGCCGCCAGGAGCGAGGACGACTGTATCGCCATCGATGAGCGGACACTGCCCGGCGTACCAAGGAGGGACCGTAGTGCCGCAGTCGGCGACGAGGTCCTTTTTCCACACCAGCTCGCCCGTCGCCATCCGCAGACAGGTAACGTGACACTTCGGGCCGATCGCAATGACGTAGTCGCCGGTAACGGCCGGCACCGTCCGAGACATGCCGTGGTTACGCTTTACGGAGACGCTGTAGCTATATCGCCAGATGTCGGTCCCGTCGGCAAGGGAAAGGCACCGAATGACATCCTCCTGCTTCTCCCGATCGTAGTCCACCAGGAACAGGCGCCCGGCGACGATCGCGACACCCGCATGCCCCTCACCCACGCTGATCTCCCAGAGCTTCTCCGGGCCGCCTTCAGGCCAGGATCGGAACAACCCCTCGGAGGAATCAAGCCGTGCGGTTCCCGCAGAGCCCCGGAATCCCGTCCACTCGCCCGGAACGTCGGCAGGGACGCCGTCTCCGGCAGTCAGTGTGCCGGGGTTCGCCTGGACCGCGCTGCGGGAAGCCCGGCGCAGCTCAGCCAAGTTGGGATCGGGACGACGAGGATCGACGTCCACTTGTCTCTCGACAAGAAACAGGTACGCAAAGGCCCCGCCCGCCAGGAGAGCAGCCAGCACGTGGAGAATGTTCAGTAACGATCTCAAGGCTCAGGCTTTCTGTCGGCGAAGCAGTATACCATTCCGTCTTCGGCCACGATCAACAGTCGACCGTCCACGACCGCCGGCGCTGCACTCACCGGTGCCCCCGTGCGGAACGACCAGACCTTCGCGCCATCGTTCAGGCTCACTCCGTAAACGTACCCGCCTCCGGAGCCAAAGAAAACCCGGTCGCCCACAACCACAGGTGGTGAATCAACATCGCCGCGCGTCTTGAACCGCCACTTCACCTTGCCGCTGGCTGCGTCCACACAGTTGAGAGCTCCGCCGCGCGTTGGGAAGAGGACGGACTTGCCGCTCACTGCGCCCGATGCGAAGATGGGATCCGCTTCCGTCCCGTCTCCCGATCTCCAGACAATCGGCTTCTCCGCGGCAGGATCGATAGCGAACATCTGTCCGTCAAAACTCCCTACGTAGTACCGTTGGCCGTCAAACACCGGAGACGCCGCAAAATTCGGTCCGAGCTCGATCGTCTTGAACGGCTTACCCGCAGCCAGGTCGACCAGGCGGAGCATGCCGTCGCAACCTGCCACAGCAGCTCTTCCCGCCGCCAGGCATGGCGTGCAGTGGACTTGCGCATCGGCCTCGGCTGTCCACTTCAGCTTGCCGGTCGCGGCATCGACGCAGTAGAGGTTGTAGTCATACGAACCGAAGCACAACAGACCGTCAGCAATGTTGGCGGAGGACTTGATCTCCTGCTCCGCCTCGAATGTCCACACTGTCTCGCCCTTCACAGCGTCAACAGCGTGCATCTTGCCCATCAGATCCCCGATGTAGACACGTCCACCGGCCACCAACGGTGCAGCCAGGAACTCCTCGCCACCTCGATAGGCCCACTGCAACTTACCGTCAGTCAAGCGGACACACAGCAGCCTCCCGTCGCCGGTGCCGACGTAGACGAAGCCCTGCGATACCACAGGTGACGACCCTGTCCGGGACTCGCAGTCGAACTCCCAGATTGGTCCGACCAGGGTCGACAGCTTCGCTTTCGAAACACCTGTCAAATGAGCGTTGCCTCGACAGATTGTCCAGCCTGCACCGTCCTCTTCGGTGTTGGCGGCAGAGGCCAGAAATGCCATGCATAGGAAACCGAAGATCCAGAACAGACGGTTATTTGCCACAGTCACGACCAACAGACTCCGTTCACTCACGCCGCAGCGATTGCAGCAAGTTCATGCCGCACACTCGCCAAGCAGCAATGCCACAGGTAAGGAGACCGATCGCCGCGACACTGGAAAGCAGTGCGACAAGCCCACACCACGGTACGTCGCCGCGGGCGGAGGCAAGCTGCGGCGAAACAGCAACGAGGGCACCGATTGTCCCGATGCCCAATCCCGCAATGAGTAACGCCGCGGCGCCCGCCATCATCTGCGCTATCACTTGCCCCCTCTTGAACCCCACGGCCAACAGAAGTGCAAACTCCGCACGCCGTTCTTCGGCCTCTCGAAGCATGAGAATGACCAACCCGAACGCCCCGAGCAGCAGGCCCAGTCCCCCCAGCGAGTGGAAGGCCGACAGGTACGTGTTCTGCAGCATTGCGAACTCCGCAAGTATGTCCGCTGTCGTCTTGACGGTCACAGCGTACTCCGACAACAGGGCGCGCATGAAGTTCCTGCAGGATACCACGTCCTCCTCTGCGCACTCCACAAGGAACAACCCGTAGCCTCGTTCCCTGCCGAAGCTCTCAACGAAGCGTGGCTCACTGACAACGATGTCGCCGGCGAAGATGCTCTTCCGAAGTAGCCCTGTCACACGCAGCTTTACAGGGGAACCGTTGGCGCCAGGAACGTCGATGTCGTCTCCCAGACCAACTTTGAGAATCCACTGGGCGCTGTCAGCGTCCACAAACGCGGGGATGGCGCCATCGTCGAAGGCACGGTTCAGGTTCTGCCAGTGATTGACGTCCACAGACGCCTTCGCATTCAGTAGCCCTTTGAAGGCGAACCCGCCGCGCTCTACAAAGGCAGCCGGCACGCCAAGGATCCGCGGGGAGACCGGTCGCTGGATATTGAGGCAACTCGCATCGTCGCCGTCCTGAACGCGGAGAGAGAACACAGTCGGCGGATCGCTCGCCTCTGGAAGACTTTCCACACTGTCACTATTCTGCTCAAGAATGCTCTCAAACGGCACAGGCAGATGCATGTCGGTACGGGCGGCCACGGCAAAGCCACCCGACCCCGAGTCGCGTTGGCTAGTCCCGATGGGTTGGCCGCTACGGTTTGCCGCGACCGTGATGACAACGAACACGGCGAACGAGATCAAACCAACCGTAAGGACGCTGCGCAGCCAGTGCCGAGAGGCACTTCGACCAACGAGTATGGAGCGTGAGAACGTCCCGGCGCCCTGGCGATCTGCGGCATTTTCCCGACGCACGATGAGGAAGACGAACATGGCCAGCAACGTCAAGAGTAACGTCGCGCCTATGCCAAAAAAAGCAGCGACCGGCGACACGCTGTCGCTCTGCCAAACGGCAAGCACCTGCGCGATGGTCAGCACCGCCCCCAAGCCACCCAAAAGGCGTGTGCGCCTCTGGAGCATGCGGTCGGATCTCGCGACCAACGAACGCCACCCGAACAGCAACCGCGTAACCGGGAGCCGCCCCAGGCCCCGGGCACCCCATGCTGCCGCGCCGGCAGCAACACCAAAGCCGGCAATGGCGCCTATCGTCAACGGCCCAGCGCCAATGTGGAGATCGAGGGATGCCGTGTGTCCCAAGACGCCGCGCCAACCGGAGTTGATCCCCCCGATCAGGAATGCCGCGTAGACAACCCCCAACGGGAGCCCGGCAACTGAGCCGACGGCCGAGAGTGCAACACCTTCGTATACGAGCAAACGCACCGCGCCGGAACGCCCACAGCCGCACGCCATGAGAATGCCGCTTTGCGCTGCACGACGCTCTACCATCAGTCGGAAGAGCAGCACGACAAACAGAACTGCGGCGCCAACCAGGAACATGCTCAAGCCAAGGAACAGACCGCCAAAATCGGACGAACCACGTGCGGCCGCCAGGGCCTCGGTCCTTACGGGACGGAATGTCAAGGCTTGCGCGGATCCCGCAAGCTGCACCTGCAGCTTGTCTTCGAACTCCGCAAAAAGAGCCTCTCCGGCTTCGGCAGTAGGAGCCAGGAGACGGACCCCG
>JGI11705J14877_10001637_pt1 | contig 12611 bp, 12 predicted proteins | sample Etolaghawater15m_FD_14877 | JGI IMG/M metagenome (IMG submission 14877) | reverse complement strand
CGGAGGAGAACACCTCTCCCGATTCTCCCTCCGCCACGGCGCCGGAGCGCTCGGTGGCTAGCGAGTGGAGTGCCTGCAAGCGCTCGTGGACTCGCCGGAGGGAGAAGTCGATGCTGCGCGCGGTGTCGAGTTCAACATCGTTGATGCCGGACTCCAGCTGGGAAATCCGCCGGCGATATCCCTCGAGCTGTTCCTGGAGGGTGGCGCGCTCGGTGCTGCGCTCCTGCTCGTTCTGGTGAAACGATTCCAGAGCCCGGGTGAGTGACACCAGATCATCAGCCAAAACACGAGCTTTGGCGTCTCGCACGATGGCTTGAATGGTTTGTGCTTGCTTTGCGATCTCCGCTTGGCGACCCAGCGGGGTGAGTTGGCGTCGGATTTCCCCGGCGAGGTCATTCAACCTGGTGAGGTTGGCCTGCATAGAGTCGAGTTTGCGGATTGTTTTCTCTTTGCGCCTGCGGTGCTTGAGGATTCCGGCAGCCTCTTCGATGAAGCGTCGACGGTCTTCGGGGCTGGCGTGCAAAATCTGGTCGAGTTGGCCCTGTCCCACGATGACGTGCATTTCGCGGCCCAGACCACTGTCGCTCAGCAACTCCTGAACATCGAGTAGTCGGCAGGGTTCCTTGTTGATGGCGTATTCGCTGCCCCCGTTACGAAACAGGGTCCGAGAAATGGTGACTTCGGTGTAGTCGATGGGGAGTGCCCCATCGGAGTTATCGATGGTGAGGATCACTTCGGCGCGCCCCAGGGGGGCTTTGTTCGCGGTTCCCGCGAAGATGACGTCCTCCATAGACCCACCGCGGAGAGTCTTGGCGCCCTGCTCACCCATCACCCAGGCGAGGGCGTCGACCACGTTAGATTTCCCGGAACCATTGGGTCCCACAACACAGGTGACTCCCGGTTCGAACTCGAAAGTGGTGGGTTGAGCGAAGGACTTGAATCCCTTGAGGGTCAGGGATTTCAGATGCACCTGCCCACCAACCTTCCGGGAATACGCGATATGAGTGTGCTCTTCGCACCCTCAAACCTACCGGTTTCTGGGGGCCCTTTGGCAGGAGGGACACCGGTGGGAAGAGCGGTTCATGAAGGGTTCACGACGCAAGGTGGCGCCGCAGCGATCACACGGTGTTCCCTGTCGCCCATAGGCGTGCAGGGAGTGGGCAAAGTAGCCGGCTTGGCCGTTCACGTTGACGTACTGGCTATCAAAACTTGTCCCACCCTCGACTAAGGCTTTCTCCAACACAGCTCTCACTTCGGACAGAAGGAGGCGAACCTTGGCGGCGCTGAGGCGACTCGTGGGGTTTAGGTAGTGCAGGCGTGCTCCCCAGAGGGCCTCATCGGCATAAATATTGCCGATTCCGCTGATCAGGTTTTGATCCAACAGTGCTCGCTTGATGTCCGTGTTCTTCTTCCGCAACGCCTTCGAGAACGAGACGTCATCAAAGTGGGGATCCAGCGGATCTCGGGCGATGTGGGAAACGCTTCGAGGAATGCGGTTGTCGTGTGCGCCCACCCCCGCGGGGGTTCCCTCGGGGGTGGGAATGAGCTCATCGATCGCCATCGAGCCAAAGATTCTCTGGTCGACAAAGCCCACCTCCAGGGGGTTGCCCCCTGACGTGGTGATGTCTAGTCGAATACGCAACAGGGAACCGAAATCGGAGTCCTCATCGCCCAGGAGGACCTGACCGCTCATGCCCAGGTGAACCACCAGGGCTTCGTGTGTCCCCCGCAGGGGAAACCAGAGGAACTTTCCCCGGCGGATTGCACAGTCCACGACCTGGCCCTCCAGCCGGTGGATGAAATCTTCCGGGGGTCCCGGATGACGTTTGAGACTCCGGGGCTCCAGAACCTCTATCCGATCCAGGGTGGCGCCGGTGAGAGCCGGCTCGAGGCCGCGCCTCACCACCTCGACTTCGGGAAGCTCAGGCATCGCGGGGGTCGGATCCCCGGAGGAAATCCAGGGCCGCCTGAGCCGCAGCGAGCTCAGCAGCTTTTTTGGAGCTTCCGGTTCCGTGACCGACTCCCGTGCTGGAGCGGTCATGACCATCGAGGAACACATCCGCGGTGAACACNTTCTGGTGATCCGGACCCGAGTCGGTGATGTTGTATTTGGGAACACCCTGGGAGTGGGCCGCTGCCCACTCCTGCAGTGCGGTCTTCGGGTCACTGGATTCGCGAAGCTCATCCGCTCGCTTGACGAGATCCCCCATCAAGTGGTGCACGACATCGTGGGCAGCCTGGGGTCCTTTGTCCAGGAAAATGGCCCCGACGAGCGCTTCCAGCGCATCCGCGAGCAGCGAGGGTTTCTCGCGACCCCCGGTGAGTTCTTCACCGCGGCCGAGTCGCAAATAACCACCGAGGTTGATGCCCCGGGCAATCTCGGCGAGTGCGCCGGTGGAGACAATGCTGGCGCGGCGCTTGGCCAGTTCCCCCTCGGGGAGGTCGGGGTAATGGTGATANAGGGCAGCGGTAATGGCTTGGCCGACCACGGCGTCGCCCAAAAACTCGAGGCGTTCGTTATCGAGTCCACCCTGCTCATAGGCATAGGAGGAGTGCGTCAGAGATTGCTCGAGAATCTCAGCCGAAATCTCAACGCCCACCGCGGTGAGCAGTGTGCTGGGGTCCAAAGCCTCGGGGGCTTCGTCGATACCCTCGGGCACGTTAGACGTCGGCGACCTTGCGGCCCTTGTATTCCATGAACAGCGGGGTGCCGGCAGAGTCCTCGACCACGCGGGCGCGGTGCGGGAGGCTGTAGACGGTCTTGCCGTTTTCGACGCTCTTGACCAGGGTGGGCAGCTCAGCCTTCCACGCCGAACGACGGTGACGAGTGTTCGAGCGCGACATTTTCCGCTTGGGTACAGCCATGGTCTTCTGCTTTCGTAGGGGTCTTAGGGTTTCTCTGGGTCAGACTCGAGAAGCTTACTGAGTTCCTGCCATCTCGGGTCAATCTCCTCGGCCACGGTGTCTCCCGGCGGTTCTGTGCGTTTCTCGCCAGTTGCCGGGTCTAATCCGTAGCAGTCCTCTGTGCACACAGGTTGGAAGGGAAGTTCAAGAACCACCGCATCCCGAATGATGTCCTCAAGATTGAGGGAGTCATCCACCACCGTGTACGAATCGGAATCGCTAGAAGAATACGCGAAAAGCTCCTGAAAATCGACCCCGAGGTCGAAGCTNACGGGATCCAAACACCGCACGCACTCGGCCGTTGCGGTGACGGACACTTCGCCTGTGGCCAAAACGCCCTCGTGGAGTCCCTCCAGACGAAGCGCGAGCGTCATCGGTGAGCCCTCGGCAACGGTAGCCATGGCTTCGCCGTATTTTTCAGGGGTCACCACCTCGAGCGAGAGCTCGCGCATCTCCCCCGCCTGATGGACGAGGTCTTTCGCCCCGACAACGAGAGGGTTTTTGCTGGTCGCCATGACCCCAGTCTAGAAGCCTGCGGCAGTGAGAGCTTCGTCGTAGATGTGGAGCGCCGTCTGAATCTGCTCCGGGCTCACAATCAGCGGGGGAACCACGTGGATGCGGTTATCCACCACAAAGGGCAACAACTTCCGCGCCACAATCTCACCCTTGATCCGCCCCATGGCGGCTGCATCAAGCGGCGCCTTGGTGACGGGGTCCGCCACCAAATCCAGAGCAAAGAAACAGCCCAGGCCGCGAACATCTCCGATGACGGGGTGATTCGCCTGGAGAGCGAGAAGACCGGGGCGGAGGTGGTCCTCCCCCATGGTCTTTGCGTTATTGACCATACCCTCGTCCTCCATGGACTGGAGGGCTGCGTTAATCGACGCCATCGCCAGCGGGTGACCGGAGTAGGTCAAACCACCGGGGAACATGGTGTCCTCAAAGAACTCCGCAATGCGCCGGTGGAAGATGACCCCACCGACTGGCACATATCCGGAGTTCACCCCCTTGGCGAAGGAAATCAGGTCCGGAACCACGTCGTGGGCGTGGAACGCGAACCAGTGGCCGGTGCGACCAAATCCCGCCATCACCTCATCAAGAATCATGACAATCCCGTAGCGATCACAGAGTTCGCGGACACCCTTCAGATATCCAGGCGGTGGAACCATGATTCCTGCCGTCCCGGGAACACTCTCGAGCAGCACCGCCGCAATCGTGTCGGGGCCCTCGGACTGGATAACGCGCTCCAGGTGGTGGAGTGCGCGCTGCCCCTCTTCCGCTTCCGTGGTGGACCAGAACTCACTGCGGTAGGCAAAAGGTCCAAAAAAGTGTGCGTGGTGGGTGGCGTATTCGTTGGGCTGACGGCGCCAGTCCCCGGTCGCCACGATGGCGGCCCCGGTGTTGCCGTGGTAGCTACGGTAGGTGGAGAGAACCTTGTTTTTCTTGGTGAACAACCGGGCAGCCCGCACCGCGTTCTCCACCCCGTCAGCGCCACCGTTGGTGAAGAACACTTTCTGGAAATCTTTGCCCGCAAGCTCCACGATCCGAGTGGCAGCCTGCACGCGAGGCTCTGAGGAGTAGGCCGGTCCCACGGTCGCAAGCGTCTGGGCCTGCTCTTGGATCGCCTTCACCACGGCGGGGTGGGAATGACCAATGTTGGTGTTGACCAACTGGCTCGAGAAGTCCAAATACTCGGTGCCCTCGGTGTCATAGACATACATGCCCGTGGCATGCGAGACCATCATCGGAGCAACGGTGCCCTGAACCGACCATGAGTAGAAATTGTGAGCCTTATCGAGCTTTTTTAGCTCGGCGGTGTCCTTCGATGCAGCCACCAAATCTCCTTCACTCCACGAGTAGTGAGAACAGACTAAGGCAACTCCGACTTCGCCAGATAGTCAGCCACGGCGGGGGGAACATACGGGGAGACATCTCCCCCGAGTGCTGCCACCTGGCGAACCAGTGAGCTCGACACATGAGCGTTCGCGGGATGGGGAAGAAGGAACACTGTTTCGACTCCCGCGAGGTTTCGGTTCACAATCGCCATCGGTTGTTCATAGGCCACATCAGTGTTCGAGCGGATACCCTTCACCAACACGGTGGCCCCCACATCGGTGCAGTAATCCACCAGCAATCCCACGCTCCAGGACGTGACCACAAGTTTTCCCGTGATCCCCGCCTGCGCTATCGCCTGCTCCAACAGTGTCACCCGCTGCGCAATCGGGAACATTGCCTCTTTGCCGGGGTTGTGCACCACGACCACGTGGATTTCATCAAAAAGTCCCGCGGCGCGCTCAATGACGTCCACGTGACCCAGGGTTACCGGGTCAAATGACCCGGGAACAACGGCAACAGTGCTCATGCTCCAAGCCTAGCGAGAGGAATGTTTCCAGGAGATGACGCGCACAACGCGTCTTAGTTCTTTTCCAGGTAGTCCTCGGAGCTCTCATCCAGGCGTGCCTGGAGGGTCGCTAGAAGCTCAGGATGACCCGACAGGTCCGGATCCGAGGTGAGAATCACCTCGGCATGCTCCCTGGCCCGGTCAATGAGCTCACCATCGCTGGTCACCCGGACCAGTCTCAAGCCCGAGCGTCGACCCGATTGGCTCGCCCCCAACACATCACCTTCGCGCCGAAGCTCGAGATCAATGGCCGCCAACTCAAACCCGTCCAGGGTGCTTGCCACCGCCTCGACCCGAGCCCGCGCGGTCGTGTCCACCTCGGCGTGGGTAACCAACAGGCACGCGCCCGGGTGTTGCCCTCGACCGACTCGACCGCGCAGCTGGTGGAGTTGACTCACCCCAAAGCGATCGGCGTCCAGAATCACCATGATGGAGGCGTTCGGGACATCGATTCCCACCTCAATCACGGTGGTGGCGACGAGGACATCGATCTCGCCGGCGCCAAACGCCTGCATCACCTCATCCTTCTCGGTGGCGGGCATCCGACCGTGGATGGCCTCGACCCGGAGACCCGCAAACTCTGGGAGCCCCCGCAGCATCGGAAGGGTCTCCTCCACCGTGGCCCGGGGAACCGAGGGCATCCCCTCGGGGTCGCCCTCCTCGACATCGCTGAGCTCTGGCTCACCCTCCTCCTGGACACTGGGGGAAATCGCGGAGGCCACCACAAAGGCTTGCCGTCCGGCAGCCACCTCCTCGGCCACCCGGGACCACACCCGGGAATACCAGGTGGGGTGATCCGCCAGCGCCACCACATGGGACTCAATCGGGGAGCGCCCCTGGGGCAACACGGCGATCGTGGAGACATCGAGGTCACCAAACACTGTCATCGCCACCGTTCGAGGAATCGGGGTGGCGGTGAGAACTAAAACGTGGGGGTGGGAGCCTTTGTGGCGAAGCGCATCGCGCTGATCCACCCCAAACCGATGCTGCTCATCAATCACGACCAGCCCGAGGTCAGCAAATTGCACAGTGTCTCCCAGCAGGGCATGCGTTCCCACCACCAACTGGGACGCTCCTGAGGCAGCAGCCAACAGGGCTTTCTTCCGCTGCGGGGCACCGAGTGCCCCGGTGAGCAGCACGGGATTCAGGGAGGCCGCCATGTCGGGGCCAAGCGTCTGTATGAGGGAGCGAAAGTGTTGGGTGGCGAGCACCTCGGTGGGGGCAAGCAGAGCCGTTTGGCCGCCGGTTCCCGCCACCGTCACCATCGCGGTGGCGGCCACCACAGTTTTTCCCGACCCCACTTCACCCTGAACCAGGCGATTCATGGGGTGACCACTGGCCATGTCGTCATGAATCTCTTCCACAACGGTGAGCTGATCCTCGGTCAATGTGAAGGGCAAACCCTTCAGGAAGGTGTTGGTCTTCTCGCCCGGAACACGTGGCGTGCTGGCCACCGACTGGGCGAGGCGACGTCTGCGCACCAGAGCGGTTTGGAGGACAAGCGCTTCGTGAAAGCGCAGAGTGTCCCTGGCTGCCTTCCAGTCTGACTGCTCCGCGGGACGGTGAATCTTCTGCAGTGCCTCGGAAAACCCGAGGAGTTGCTCGGTGGCTCGAATGTCCTCGGGGATGGGGTCACCAAGCTCCCCCAGCACATCCAAGACGACACCCATAGATTTGGCGATCTGCCAGCTGGCCAGCCGGGAAGTCGCGGGGTAGAGAGGAATGGGGCGTTTCGCCCATTCCTCACTGTTTTGCGCCAGTGCATCCTCATCGCTAAAAAGCTCATAGTCGGGGTGAGCCAGTTGGCGCTCTCCCCGATAGGCACCAACTTTTCCGGCGAACATTCCCCGAGCCCCTGGAGTGAGGTCTTTTTGCCGCCACGCCTGATTGAAAAAGGTGAGTGTGACCAGTCCGGTGCCATCAGAAATCACCACTTCGAGGATGGACCCGCGCTTCTGGCGCATCGGTCGCTCCTTCGTGGAGACCACCTCGGCGACCAGGGTCACCTGCTCCCCTAGGGGGACACCGGCAACCGAGGTGAGTTCCCCGCGGCTGGCGTAACGGCGGGGGTAGTGCTGCAGCAAATCGCCCACCGTGGCATAGCCAAACGCCGTGGTGAGGGCTTTCTGGGTGCGATCCCCCAGAATTCCCTGCAGAGTGGTCTCGAGTCCGACGCTCACCCTGCCACGCTATCGCCTGGGAAGTGCTCGAGCCCGCTAGCGTTGTGGAATGACCAGAATCATCGCTGGGGACGCGGGCTCGTTGCGCCTCGTGGCCCCAGCTAAGTTCTCCAGACCCACCTCCGATCGGGTTCGAGAGGCCATTTTCTCCAGGGTTGCGTCCCTGAGTGATATTCCGGGTGCGACGGTGCTGGATTTGTTTGCCGGCACGGGAGCCCTCGGTTTAGAAGCGGCCTCCCGAGGTGCCAGCGCGGTGTGGCTGGTCGAGAATCACGCCGGGGCAACCGCCGTACTGGAGGCCAACATTGCCTTGGTGGCAAAACCCCTCACCCACGCTCCACTGCTTCGCAGTGTCACCTCGAGCGTGGCCCGGTTTTTGGCGGGAACACCACGGGGTGAGGTGTCCCTCGCTTTTCTTGACCCGCCCTATGACTATTCCGCAAGCGCCCTCGATGACCACTTAGTGGTGCTTGCGCCCTGGCTTGCCCCCGATGCCCTCGTTGTGGTGGAGCGCTCCACCAAAGGCCGACCGCCTGAGTTTCCCGAGGGGTATGAGGCGCTCTCCCCCAAAACCTATGGGGACACCACCGTTTACTGGGCGAGGTTTCTAAAGGGATCCCAACCGCCCGCGGTGGCATCGAGCTCCTGACCCCCGAGAAACACCCCCGGTTCACCCTCCCCGATGACTCCGACGGGGCGAAAACCCTCCGGAGGGGTCACAGAGGGTGGGAAGGTGGCTAGGAGTCCGTGGTCTTCACCGCCCGCGAGGGCGTCGTCATCTAGCCCCGCGTCTGACGCCAACTCGACGCGAACACCGCTGGCCTTCGCCATGCGAAAAGCGTCCAACACCAGACCGTCAGAGATGTCCATCATCGCGGTGGCGCCGGCTTTCGCAGCCTGTGGTCCGAGCGCAATCGGTGGTCGGGGCCGAAGATGATGGGCAACAGCCCTGTCGCTTCTCACCAGCCCCGCGATCTCCAGCTCGTCAGTGCCCGCTGCCAGGAGCAACCTCAGCCCGCGGTGGGAAAGCCCGAGCTCACCTGCAACACAGACCACATCCCCCGGCGTCGCACCCGAGCGAAGCACAGGCCGACGACCCCGAAGTGATCCCAGCACGGTCACCGTGATCGTGAACACCTCGGAGCGCGACAAGTCTCCCCCAAGAACTCCCGCCCCCGGAGTGAACTCCGCAATACCCTCGGCACATCCCTCAGCCAACCCCACCAACATCCGCAGGGGTGTGCTGGCGGGAGCGGCCACCGCGAGTTGATACCCCACGACGACGCCGCCCATGGCGGCGATGTCGGCCGCGTTACTCGCGATGGCTTTGAACCCCACATCAGCGGGCCGTGACCAGTCGAAACGAAAATCCGTGCCCTGCATCATCATGTCGGTGGAGATCAACACCTCAGATTCTGGGAGGGTCACCAGGGCGGAATCATCCCCCGGACCCACCACCACTGAGTCCCCCGCGGGCAACAAGGGCAGAACCCAGTCCAGGGCCGCGTTTTCCCCGATTTCGCCGAGCGTGCGATCGAGGGGGGCAGAGGAATCACTCATGCCCACCACGCTAGCCTTTCTCTGTGAGAGCGTCATCGATAGCCCGGGTAGCGCTGTTCTTGGCGGGCGCGAGTGTCCTCGCGGGGTGCGCCCCGACGGTCGCCCTTCAACCGGCCATCAACGCCAACACTCCGGAGTGCGCCAACATGATGGTGCGCTTGCCTGACACCGTGGCTGAGTTGCCACGGCGCAACGTGAACGCCCAATCCACCGCCGCCTGGGGAGAACCGGTGGCGGTCATTGTGCGCTGTGGGCTTCCCACACCACCGCCCACCGCGCTGCCGTGTGCCACGGTGCAGGGCATCGACTGGTTACGCGATGACGCTGATGCACCGAGCTTTATTTTCACCACCTATGGTCTAGACCCCGCCACCGAGGTCATTGTGGATTCCGAGGTGGTCTCCGGCACCGAGGTGTTGCGCGATATTGCCCGGGCGGTGGGGAGCCAATCAACCCCCATCGCACAGTGTCTGGATCCGGCCAGCGTTCTTCCCTAGTTCGGGCCTAGCCACGGGGGCCATCGAGGCCCACTAGCTTGCCAGCGATTCCGCCGGCCGCCCGAAGGGCAACGCCTCCGCCAAAGCCTCCGTGGGGCAGAACTACCGGGTGATCCCGGGCCTCGATCAGAGCATCCTCGAGAACCCGGAGGGCTGGTTGCTTCGGTGCCCACAAATACAGTGACAGGGCTCCGGGGATCGTGTTCACCTCGTTGACAAAGACGTCCCCGGTTTTCTCATCCCAGAGAAGATCCACCCGAACAATGCCGGTGAGGCGGGTGACCTCAGCCACCGCGGTGGCGAGCTCGCCCGCCTTCTGGTGGATGGGCTTCGGGGCATTGGCGGGGAACTCGCGGGGTGCGTGGGTGAGACCAGCACCGCCACCCGCCAGGTATTTCTCCTGATACGAGTACAGGCCGGTTTTTTCGCCCTCAGCGCGGAGTGGACGCTCCAGGTCGGTCAGCTCGAGCTGGGGGTAGGTCCGAAAAGAGATGTTCAAGTCCACCAGCTCGGGACGATACGGCTCCAAGACCGCGCCGGCCTTCAAGTGTGCAGAGCTGTTCAGCAGAGTTCGCGCGGTCTGGATGTCCTCCACGATTTCGATTCCAATCGAGGATCCCCCAAAGCGGGGCTTCACTATGTAGGGGCCGGGAAAGGAGGGCTCCTGCGTGGTGAGAACCGCTTCGCGAGGCAGCGTGGCAATACCCGACTGCGTCATCAACCCGCCAAAGGCGAGTTTGTCCATGCCCACAGCTCCGGCAAACACGCTGGAGCCCGTGGCAGGAATCTCGAGGAAGTTAAACAGGGCAGCGGCACCGCCGCCCTCGCCAAGACCTCCGTGGAAACACAGGAGTGCTGCGTCAATGTCTAACGGCTTTTTACCCATGCCCTTTTTGGCATAAATCCCCGGGCTCGAAGACAACACAATCTCGAGTTCCTTGGACCCAGAGGGTGCACCGGTCAAGAAATCTTTGGCTTCGGAGTGGGCGGGAACCTGAAACCACGCACCGTTCGCAGCCTGGTAGATCGGCAGCACAGCATGGCCACCGTCGGAGAGCACCCGCCCGGCCTGCAAACCCGTGAGAATCGATATTTCGTGCTCGGGGCTTGGGCCTCCAAACACTACGGCCCAGGTGCTCTCGCTCATCCACTATCCTCGCCTGCTGGCAGTCCCCGGTTTAGGGGTAATGATCGGGTAGGTCGTTCTCATAGAGAATAACGCCCTGGTCACCCGCAGCCCGGAGGGCGTGGGTGACGGCGTCGCCTCGCGTGTCGAATACCTCGGCTTTTCCTCCCGCACCCTTGAGCAAAGCCTTGCGGTTAGTTCTCCCCACAATGAGCAACGTCCCCCCAGCCTTGATCACAGACTGGGCGAGCTGGCTGTTGCGCTCAAATTGGACAGGACCGAGCTCCACCATCCCGGGAGTGACCACCACCAAGGGCGCTTTTCTTTCTTTAGCGAGCCGGGCAGCCGATTCGACCGCGTGCTTCGCACCCAGCGGGTTTGAGTTATAGGTGTCATCGATGATGGCAACACCATCCTCGTGGGTAGCAACTTCTGCACGGTGTGCGGCGACGGGGAGGTGAGCAAGACGGGAGAGCGCCTGGTCGGCGGGAACCTCCAGCTGCCACGCAATACCGAGTGCCACCGCAATGTTCACAGCATGGCCAAAGGGGGGCATATCCATCGGAACGGGCTTGGCACCGGGGCCGTAGGTGATGGTCCCCAAATCCGGGTCAACAATCACATCGGCTTTCTTGCCTTGGGCGCTGACGCGCACCACACGCTTGCCTTGCCGCTCACACTTATCGGCCAGCGCTCGCAGTTCTTTCTGGTCCACTGGCAACACCACAATTGGAGCTTTCTCCGTGATCTCAGATTTGGCTCGGAAGATTGCCTCCCGTGAGCCCAAGCGCTCCATGTGTGCTTCACCGATCACGGTGATGGCGGCAATATCGGGGGGGAACCAGTTCGTGAGCTCCCTGATGCGGCCCTCCGCATTCATCCCCATCTCCGCCACAAATACGCTGGTGCCAGCGACGAGGTGTTCATTGATGGTGCGCGAGAGGCCCATCAGGTTGTTGAAGCTCGCCGGGGAGGCCATGGTGCCAATCGCTCCCCCCACAATGTGGGCGACATAGCCCTTGGTGGAGGTTTTGCCATAGGACCCGGTGATCGCCACCACGGTCGGGTTTACTTTTTTCAGACGCTTCTGGGCTTGACGCACAAACGTCATCGACAGGTTTCGCTCGAGATACCAGAGGAATCCGAGCGCCAGGTCCGCCAGGTTGGCCGTAAACAGAATGGGGATGAGCACACCGGCAGGGCCCAAGAGGTAAACCGTCAGAACACCCACCAGCACCTGCGCGAGAAGAATTCCCGCATACGCCCGGACCGCCCGGGGGGTCCAGGACAGCGGGCTGGTCACCCCACGAAAGGGAAGTTTCCAGGGGGTGGGGAGAATGAACAGCGGAGCAATCACTGCAGCCCAGGCAAGCTCGGGCATACCCAGCCACGCTGCGCCCTGGACTGAGAGCAGCGCAAAAACTGCCGCAAGACCCCACCACAGAGCACCCAGGGGTCTGCGGTCAAACCAGAGTCGCTCCACCCGAGCGACTTCCCGGGGCAAATAGTGCACGCGTTGCGCCACACGAAGCCATTTGAGGTTTTGCAAGGCCGCGGTCAGAATCCCCGAGGTGATGGCGGCAAGAAGAATGAGGGTCTCGGTGGCCATCACAGTCCTTTTAGTCGCGCAGGGCATCGGCCACAGCCGATGCGACCTCTTGCTCGAGGGTACCCTCCAGAAGGTGCTCTGCCCCGGACACAACGCGGAGGGTTGCCTGAGGGAAAAACTCGAGAGCGCGTTTTGCCGCCGCCAGGGGTGCGGGCTTATCGCCCTCCCCCCAGACCATCGTCACCGGGCACAACACCCGTGCGGCATCGTCGAGGTAATCTTCGGCGATCACCCGAACCAGGATCTCCCTCATCACACCGGAGGCCTTCCGGTAGTCCTCGGAGCCATACTTTTGGCGAGCAGACTCCATTGCCTGGTCGGGAAGGAGGTTTGC
>JGI11705J14877_10001634_pt1 | contig 12617 bp, 6 predicted proteins | sample Etolaghawater15m_FD_14877 | JGI IMG/M metagenome (IMG submission 14877) | reverse complement strand
TCACCATGTTTTGTTAAATCACCAAAATCCTGAGTATTTCCTGCAGATGCAATGGTAATGTAATCCATTGTGGAAGTTGCACCAGTAGGGGCAACATACCCGGCTTTTATTATACCTCTTGTGGAGTTAGAAAATCCCATACCATCAGTAGTGCCAGAAAGATTGGCAGTATCACCCCATGCTGTGCAAGTTCCCGTTGATGAAAATGTTACAAAATCTTGCTGATTACTTGCACTGGGTGTTGCACCACCACTAAAAACACCTCTGGTGGCAGATGCCATTCCAGCTAATCTTCTTCTTGACTGGATAAGATTTGCACCAAAATCTACACTATTTCCCGTTGATGCAACATTAATATATTGAATTTCTCCATGAATATCAGATGCTGGTGCTTGATAGTTGTTACCACCAGCAACAATCATACGAGCACCAGGTTGCGTATCAACACTTCTACCAAGATTTGGTGTGCTTAACTGAAACTCTGCCCACTGTGATCCATCCCAGAGTTCTGGTTTATTACTATCAGTATTAAATCGTATTGCTCCTCTTGGGATTTCTGACATGTTCTTATACCTCTATCGATATTTATCCAAGACCACCGTGACCGTTGGAAAGTCCACCGCCATTGTTCACTGATTGACTTAAATTACCAAAGTTTAATGCATCTCCAAGAGTTGGTATTGTAAAATACTCAATCGTATTGGTGGTTGATGGTGTTTTTATTCCAGCAAAGCATCCTCTGGTCAAAGATGAGTATGATGCACAACCACCACTTGCATTATTGCTAATCAAATCTCCAAAATCTACTGCATTGCCAGTGGTTGCAATAGTAACATAGTTTATTCTTTTACCGGCAGTGCTCTCATTAGAAAATAATCCACGAGTTATACTAGACACTCCTCTTCCAGATCCAGCAGAAAGTAAATCTCCAAAATCAAGAGTATTACCCATTGATTGGATGGTCACAAAATCAATTGTATTGATATGTGATCCATTTGCAGCAGAGTCTCCACCAGCAGAAACTGCACGAGTTGGAGAACAAACAACTGCAGTTCCATTTTGTTTTGTACAATCACCAAAATCTGTCGCAGAACCAGTGGTTGAAATAGTTATTGCACAGATAACATTTGAAGTTGATGCTGCTGTTGCTCCACCAAATGTTAAACCTCTGGTCGCATTTCCTCCAGTTGCTCCTGCAAGTGTTCTTGTAGAACCAGTGATATCACCAAAATCTTGTCCGTTTCCACGAGTTGAGATAGTAAAATAATCAATTGCGGATTGTCTTGTTGGAGTTCCTCCACCACAGAACAATCCTCTGGTGGGAGATCCGATTCCACCTGCTCCAAATTTACTAGTAATCAAATCTCCAAAATCCAGTGCGTTTCCAGTGGTTGCAATTTCAACAGAATCAACGGTATTCGTAATTGCATTGTTTGGAGCAACTTGTCCACTTGCTCTTAGTCCTCTAGGTGCAGGATTTGCACTATTTGAACCTGCATATCTTTCTGTTGTTGTTCCCTTTGGTAGTGTCAACCAGTTCTGTGAGACAAATCCTACTCCACCTTGGAATGTTGGACCAGCAGTAGGATCTACTTCTCTTGTAAGTCCTGGTGTGACTGTTGTTGATCCTATTGGACTATCAGTTGCTGTGGGTGTTGGAGAACTTGTGCGATCACCATATGCCATTAAAACGTGTCTTCCTGTTTTTTCTGCAAAGATATTCTCTCCATCATAACACGCAAGAAGAACAGTTCGGTCATCATCTGGGCCTTCATGAACTTCTAGTTCTTTGGTTGGTGGTATAAAGTTTGAGGTATAAACTGCATGTCCTTTGCAGACACGAACATTAGAAAGATATCCATTAACTCCTTGTCCAGCAGCTGCCTGATTCCATTTACCAATATTAAAGAAATCAGTTACAGCAGCAGCAGTTCCACTCATTGTGGTTGTATTTTCTAAAACACCATTAACGAACATCTTAAGAGATGTTCCATCTTTTACTGCGGCAAGGTGATACCAAGTGCCGACTACTGGTGTTGTTGAGGAACTAACTGCCTGCCATGAAGATCCATTATAGATTGTGAATACAAATTTATTACTTGCTCCACCTACACCAGTGTGATTATAACCAATCCAATATGAACTTTCTACTCCAAGAAATAGATTATTTCCTGGTAAGGAATTATAGTTTATCCAACACTCAAATGTATTACTATCAGCAATACGAAAATCAGTGCTATGAGCAATATCTAAACGATCATCAGTGCCATCAAAAAATACTGACCCTGTGTTCTCGGTGATGGTTGAAGTTATATTTGTCTTACGAAGTAATCCTGGGTTTGCATCTGCTGCTGTTACATTACCATTAGCAGTGATAATATGTCTTCCCGATGAATCTGCTGTTGCATCAGTAGAAGATTGGCAAGCTAAGAGAACAGTTCTGTTATCTGCCGCAGGGAATACAACTCCCTTTGGTGCTTTGGTATGAACTTCTAGTTCTCTGGTTGGTGGTGTGAAGTTTCCAGTGTAAACTGCATGTCCTTTGCAGATACGGAGATTGGAGATGTAACCATCAAGATGATAATCCGAAGTAATATTTGCTCCTATCAGTAAATCATAGATATTACTAAAATCATAAGTCCAACCAGTTGCTGATGTGGTTAAAACTCCATCTTTAAATACTCTCAGTGTGCCAGATTGCCTGGTAAAAGCATAGTGAGACCAAGATTGTCCTGGAGCAGGTGCTGCTGCAGCAGTAAAATCACCACCACTATCAGCGTGAAGTAAATTAATATTATCATAGGTATTATTATATGCAATTCTCCAAGAATTATTATTGAATGAACCGATATTTCTTTTACCGACATATCCATCATGTAGTGCTGATGTTTTTGCATATGCCCAGAACTCAATAGTAAAATCACCGGTTCCAAAATCTAGATCACTATGATCAGCAACACTTAAATAATCACCAGTGCCATCAAAATGCACTGACCCAGTAAATTCATCCTTGACTATTGGTGCTGCAATTTTATCTACTCTTAGTTTTGCCATGACTTATAACCCTCCGTGACCGTTAGAGAGACCTTTGGATCTTCCTCTTGCGGAAGATAAATTTCCAAAATCTACTGCATTTCCTTGTGTTGTAAATTGAACGTAATCAATTACATCATATCCTGAATAACCTGATGGACCACTTCCTCCAGCAAATACACCACGAGTTGCTGATGAAGTTGCAGTTAAAAATACTCTACCAGATGATAAATTTCCAAAATCAATAGCATTTCCTGCTGATGTCATTGTGATAAGATCTATTGTAATATTACTTCTTGGTTGTCCTCCACCAAATAACCCACGAGTTGCATTTGAACATCCACCCATTCTAAGATTTTGTACTGCCGTACATTCTCCAAAGTCTTGTGTATCTCCAGTTGTTGCGATATTAACAAATTCTATTATTGCATCATTGTGTCCAGTACCTGGTGCATATCCCCCAGCAAATATACCACGAGTGGGGGATGCAATTCCTGATTGTTGAGTAGCATTTCCTCCTGATAAATTTCCAAAATCTACTGCATTACCAGTTGATGCTATTGTTATATAATCGATAGTATCAATTGGTGTAAATGGTGCTGGTGTATTTCCACCATTAAATACACCTCTAGTTTGATTTGAACATCCGCCACTATTATTACTTGATTTAGTTGTTTTTTCACCAAAAGTAACAGCATTACCAGTTGATGCGATTGTTACATATTCCATCACATTTGTACCACCTGACGAAATCCTGCCAGATGCAAATACCGCACGAGTATTTGATGATGCACCATATGGATTCTGCTTTGCTGCACTTAAATTACCAAAATCTATTGCATTACCAGTTGATGAAATGTTTATGTAATCTATTACATCTCTTGCATTGGGAGAATCATATCCACCACCAAACAATCCACGAGCACCAGGAGTTGAATCAGTTCCTTGTCCAAGATTAGGAGTATCAGTAGACATTATCCACCATTCTCCCTGAGCATAAAACTCTAACTTCTGGGAGTCAGTATTAAATCTAATTGCACCCTGTGGGATTTCGCCTGATGGGGGGAGACTCATATTCTTATACCTCTATCATATTTATGAGAGACCACCGTGGGAATCTGAAGACCCACTTCCTTCTTGTCCTCTTTCTTTACAGTCTCCAAAATCTTGTGCATCACCAGTTGACATTATATTTACGTAACTAATAATGTTCATTCTTCCTCCATTTGATGCATTATATCCACCAAAGAACATTGTTCTAATCGAATTTGATGTTGTTGAACCACTTCTAGTTGCAAGTGTTAAATCACCAAAATCTATTGCATTACCTGTGCTATTAATTGTAACATAGTCAATAATATTTTTAATACCACCATTATATCCACCAGCAAATATACCACGAGTTGAATTTGAACCAGAACACCCCCTAAAAAGATAAGTTTCTGCTCTTGTTAAGTCACCAAAGTCTTGTGTATTTCCTATTGTTGCAATAGTAATATATTCTATAGTGTTTACTGCACTAGATCCATTGAAATTATTTGCTATTAATCCTCTGGTGGAATTACATACAGCATTTCCATGTGCTGCTTTAGTAATTGTATCTCCAAAGTTAATCGCATCTCCTAATGATGCAATTGTAATATAGTCCATTGTATTTGTATATGAAATTGTAGATCCACCATAAGGTGATACTAATTCATTTGTGCCTCCAATATATATTCCTCTAGTTTGACTTGCGACTCCAGAAGTTCTACTTCTTCTTGTAGTCAAATCACCGAAGTTAACTGAATCACCAGTAGTTGCTATGGTTATAAACTCTATAATATTTGTTTGAACTGCAGGAACTGGATCACCCAATGATATTACTGACCTAGTTGTGCTGGACACAGCACCTTGAGATTGACTACCCTCCGATAAATCACCAAAATCAATTCCATTTCCACTAGAACTGATTTGAACATATTCAATATTTTTTGACCCAGTGCTTCCAGGAGTACCAGATCCTGCAGAAAATACTCCACGACCTCTGCCTCTTTGTTCTGTCGTACCTGATGGTGGAACAAAATATCCTTGTGTATCAAATGTTGTGACACCCTGAAACTCTGTGCCTGATGTGAAGTCTCTGGTGAGCCCTGGAGAGACTGTTGATGCTGCTGCATTTCCTGTTATGGTGAGAGTTGGAGGGGCTGCACCAATGAGTCCATGTTCTGATGCGGCCGCAGAATCTGTATTATTAAAACAAAGTAAATTTGTTCCATCTGCAACTTCAAATGTATGTATTGGCACTGTATAGTCTGTGGTATAAAGTGCTTTTCCACTTACAATACGAGCATTTGAAATATATCCTTTATATAAATTAACAGCTGCGTTGCTTTCATCTGCACCAAATCTAACTTGAATAGAATGATTACTATAACTAACTGCTGTTGATGCAATTAGTTTTCCGTTTAGTGCAAAATATGCTGTTGAACCATCATAAGATAATGCAGTATGATGCCATTGATTTGTTGGAGGTGCATCGACACTACCAAATGCAGCTGCACCTGAAACTCTTGCTTTTATATTTCCACTACTTCCAAGTTCAATATATACATAATTTGCTCCGTTCAAATTATTACTAAAGTTCATCGGTCTTTGTGAAGCATTATTTACCGATGTGTTATACCAAAACTCCATTGTCCAGGAGTCTGCTATATGGAGGGCAGATGAAGTAATATAATCTCCGGTTCCATCAAAATGAACGGATCCTCCGATTGAGTTTCCATCAGTCTTTCTGAATGAAACATCATCAAAATATACGACTCCATTATTATTGGCAATCAACATTATAGTAACAGTAGTGCCCGTTGCTATGAAATTAAAATAATGAAGAGAAGGAGTGGTGGTAATTTCTGATGAATAAACTGTTGGTGCAGTTCCGGCAGTATCATAAGTTCCTTGATAATATCCAACGTATTGAGTATCACTATCAGTTGCCGAAGATCTAACTTCAAATCTATATGATGCTCCGGGTTCTGTATTGATTACATAGGCAGCATTACTCCATCCACCTGCTNCTGCACTATCATCAACTTTAATTCTTCCACCGGCACCACTATCATNACTNACAACGGCATTATATCCAGTCCAACCGGCAATTGAAGAATCACTAAAGTCTCCGTTGGAAACTAAGTTTGGAGTCTGTCCTTTCTCCCTCTCTAGTCCAGAGATTTTATCGGTGCGTAATATTCCCATTTCTTATAGACCTCCGTGTGCATTAGAGAAACTAGCACCACTAAGATGTTGATCTTGTCTTAAATCTCCAAATTCCACCGCATTTCCCTCTGTTGCAATTTCTACCATGTCTATGATTGTAGTGCTGCCAGGTGTTTGTCCTCCACCAGCAATTGCTCTCGTTGGACTGTTAGCACAATTTCTATAAGCTTTAGCAATTGTCATATCGCCAAACTTGATTGCATTACCTGTTGATGCTATATTAATTAAATCAATATTTGTGTTATTGCTAGGAGATCCTCCAAAGAAAAGTCCTCTAATGGGATTTGATGCTGCATTGGAAGCAAAAAGTCCACCTTGAGTTAATTCACCAAAATCCTGTACGACCCCTGTTGTTGCAATAGTCACAAATTCTATATCTGTCCACACTGTTGGACTATATCCACCACCAAATACACCTCTTGTTGGACTAGAAAGACCAGCAGGAACTCCTCTTGCCACTCTAAAATTGCCAAAATCTACTGCATCACCTGTTGATGCAATAGTTACATATTCTATATCTGAAATTTTAGTATTACTTGGATTTTTTCCACCACCAAATATACCTCTTGTTGCATTGGCGCACCCTCCCATATATGTTCTTGCCTGTCCCAAATTACCAAAACTTTCTGTAGCGCCAGTGGATGAGATGGTAATATATCTTATAAATTGATGATAAGATCCACTGGTTTCTCCTCCACCTATAAGTCCACGAGTTGCAGATGAAAAACCACCTGGATATTTTATATTCTGTGTTAGATCTCCAAACTCTAGAGCATTTCCTGTTGATGAAATATTAACATAGTCAATATTATCACCATGAGTTGCGGGAGATCCACCTGCAATTATTCCACGAGCACCAGGTTCTCTATCACCTGCCGTTGCAAGATTTGATGTTGCAGTATGAACCTGAAACCATGCCGAGCCATTCCAATACTCCAACTTCTGTGAGTCGGAGTTAAATCTCATTGCGCCTGCTGGAATCTCTGACATGTTATACTACCTCTATCATATTTATCCTAGACCACCGTGTCCGTTAGAACATCCTCCATTATAATTAGATCCACTAACAGTAAGATCTCCAAAATCAAGTGCATTACCAGTTGTTGGTATTTGTACATACTCCAAACTATTGTTATAAGCTCCACCACCAGTCACACCACGAATTAGTGATGACACAGCAGAAGTCTCTGAACTGGTAGTGAATGTTATATCACCAAAATCAATTGCATTTCCTGTCGTCGCAATAGTCACATAATCAATTATATTAGTAGGCATGTTTTNCTGTCCTCCAANTATCAGNCCCCTAATAACACTACTAACACCTTTTGTAAAACTTCTAAATTNTGTNANATCACCAAAATCANNCCCNTTTCCTGTTGTNGCAATGGTAATATATTCAATTGAATTAATTCTCTCTGCATTACTTTGCCCTCCGGCAAAAATACCTCTTGTTGGTGAATTGATTCCGGCAGATTTGTCTTTTGATGTATTCAAATTACCAAAATCATTTGCATTACCTTTTGATGCAGTAGTAATATAATCAATATTGTCTGTTGATGTAAATGATGCAACATTTCCACCAGAAATTATTCCTCTAGTCGAAGATGAACAAGCTTGTGAATAATAATTTACATATGATAAATCACCAAAATCTAGAGCATTTCCTGTCGTCGTAATAGTCACATAATCTATAGTATTTGTTCTTGATCCATCCGAACCTGCGCCCCCAGCCCATAATCCTCTAGTTCTTGATGACAATGAAGATGTAACGACATGTATCACTGATAAATCTCCAAAATCAATAGCATTTCCTGTGGATGCTATTGTTATATAACCAATTATATTAGTTCTGGTAAAGGATATGTTGAAGGTTCCCCCAAATAATCCACGAGTTCCTACATTATAATTTCCAGTTGCTTCTCTTGATGCAGTATCACCAGTTGGGAGATAGAAATAAGCATCTGTGTTTATTTTGGTGACACCCTCAAAGGTTATTTGTCTATCATCACCGACTTGTGGTGTGAAGTTTGATGCACCATTATTTTTATAAATTCGTTTGATACTAATATCATCAACCGTATATGCAGTGTTCCAAGATGTTCCAGTGAATCTTACATATGTGGTGTCAGACATATAGACACTATATGTACCATCATCAGAACTTCCAAATTCAGTAGAAGTTCCGTCTGTTGCGACTACGTATCCAGCAGAACTCTGAGCTGCAAAAGCACCACCAGTCCAACGAAAAGAAACAAGATAATCACCTTTCGGTACGGTGTAAGTTGCTCTTATGTAACCACTAGTAACAGTTGTTCCTGCCAGTGATCTACCCTGATTACTAACAGTCCAATCAGTGGCTCCACTACCACCTTTAGCAAGAGTCCATACACTATTATTTGTGACTAATTCTCCCCCAAGACTTCCATCACCGAGATCACCATAAGGAGTTATGGTCTTCCCAGTTGCTTCTGTGAGTGGATTATCAGGGTCTTGGCAACATAAAAGAACAGTACCTGGAATTTTTTGAGTTCTCTGGTTGGTGGAATGAAGTCTGCTGTATAAAGTGCAGTGCCTTTGACTATACGGAGGTTGGAGATATATCCTTTATAATATTGTAGTGTTCCTTGATATGAACCAATATACAAATTTACAGTTGAATTTTGAGCATCTCCTGCAATGGCATTTGTGTCTTCCAAAACACCATTTACAAATAATTTTAAATTAGTTCCATCTGCAACAACAGCAAGATGATACCAACTATTTGGTTCTATGACACTAGTGCTATTTACAAGTTCGGCAGATGCGGCTGAAGTTCTGTAATAGAATCTCCATACTTTAGATGCATCTCCTCTATAATCAAATTGAATATTTCTATCAGTTCCAGAACCCCATTGTGCCAATAAACTGTGGTTAGATGTGGTATCTAGTCCTGTATATGTCCAACATTCAATAGTAAATTTATGATCTTCAAAATAAAAATCATTATTACTTGAAGGAACACTCAAATAATCTCCATTACCATCAAACTCAACAGACCCAGTAATCGCACTTGTTCCACCAGACTTCACAACATCAGTCAGAATACCAGGAGTGAGTTCATTTGCAACTGCATTTCCATTGACTGTGATGGTCTTACCAGTCTTTTCTAATGATGCATCAGTCTTTGATTGGCAAGCAAGAAGAACAGTTCCTGGAATAACTTCAAGTTCTCTCATTGGAGGTTTGAAGTTCTTGGTGTAGAGTGCTTGACCTTTGAGGATTCGTAGGTTGCTTATGTGACCATTATGATCCCAGACAGTAGATGTTCCAAGTCTTCCTATATTTAAAGTAGTATTAGCATCATTAGTACTTGCAGATCCCCAATATCCACTGTTAATATTTACGCCGTTTATGAATGTATTAATAAGATAATTATTATTAGTTACAGCAATATGATACCATTTACCACTAGAAAAAGTTTCTGTTGATGTTAAAGTTAATGCTGTTACACCTGTCGTTCCTTTATTAATACTAAAAACCAATCTATCGGAGGTATCTTTTCCTAAATAAACTCCAACTTGTGCAGTTCCACTGTTATTTCCAAATAATGCATCATAACTACCAGATTCTTTGAAATAAATCCATCCTTCTATAGTCCAATATGGTTCTGTTCTATCGTGTAGATAGTTAAATGTTGATGAAGTTCCAAGACTTAAATAATCCCCACTACCATCAAACTGAACCGAACCAGTCTTCTCAAAGGTTTCTGTGCTTGTAATCTTATCTACTCTTAAATTTGCCATCTTAGAAACCTCCTAGTCCGCCGTGAGAGTCTGAACAACCACCTGGTGTGCCAGTTGCTAGATATAAATCTCCAAAGTCCTGTGCATCACCGGTAGATGTAATATTTACATACTCAATTGAATTTAGTACGGATGGATTAAGACCTCCTGCCATAACACCTCTTGTATTTGTTGAACTTGAAGCGGGTCTTGCTCTTATTGTAGATAAAGATCCAAAATCTATAGCATTTCCTTCAGATGCAATAGTGATATAATCTATTACATTTAAAAATGCTGGTGTTTGTCCACCAGAAAAACAACCACGAACATTGTTAGAAAATGATCCACCAGCACAATTTCTTCTTGCTACGGTTAAATCACCAAAACGAACTGCATTTCCTTTAGAAGCAATATTGACAAAATCAATGACACTTCTATTTGGGGTATTGCCTCCTCCCCAAACTGCTCTTACTCCATTTGAGACAGCACCAGCAGAATATCTACCTACAAATAAATTTCCAAAATCAAGTGCATTTCCTAATGTTCCAATCTCAATATAATCAATTATATCTACGATTGCGGCCGATGGAGATGTAGTGTAACCACCACCAAATATACCACGAGTTGATGAAGAAGTTGCTCCTATATATGCTCTATTTGCTGTTGACAAGTTACCAAAATCAATTGAATTCCCTGTTGATGCAATAGTTACATATTCGATAATGTCACGATAAGTTCCATCTGCTCCACCAGCCCATATCCCACGAATTGCTGATGAGCAGGATGATATATTACCTCTAGCTAAAGTAAGATCTCCAAAATATTCAGAATTGCCAAATGTGTTTATGTTAAAGTATTGAATTACATTGGTATAACCTGGAGTAACTCCACTACCAAGAACCATACGACCAGCAGCACCACCTCTACTATATGAATTTACTGTCTTCCAACTTACACCATCAAAGAACTCAAGTGTTCCGAAGTCTTGATTAAATCTAGTTGTTCCTGCTTCTGGTGTATTATCTCTACTATTTGTATCACCAAGAGGAACGGCAAACTTATCAGTTGCAGTCAGACTATCTATCTTTCCACTGGTCACTGATGTATCTGGTGCAATCGTGACATCTCCATCAATTCTTAGTTCACCAGATAAAGAATTTAGATTACCAGCAGTGGTTGCATCAATCGTAACCTTATGACTGACATTACTTTGTGTTTGGTGAAATCCCTGATACTCTCTAAAGGTTGATACTCCACCACTACCAGCAGTATTATCTGCAAGAATTTGTCCAGCAACGTCTAAGCGAGCAGTTGGATTTGTGGTGCCGATTCCAACCTGCTCACCTACTAAATTAAAATCAGTTGAAAAACCAATCCTTATTTTAGGCATTATACTACTACTTTCCTATATTTATCGGACATCAGAAACCTCCTAGACCACCGTGTGAGTCTGATACTTTTGGTGTAAAAGTTCTCATGGGACCACTTATATCACCAAAGTCTACTGAATTTCCTGCTGTTGAAACTGTAATAAATTCAAGAGTATTTGTATAATCAACAGAACCAGGAAATGATTTATTTCCTGGACCAACAATTCCTCTCGTAGAATTAGACATTCCACCAGTAGCAGCAGTGACTAAATTACTCAAATCTCCAAAATATATTGTATTTCCCAAAGAAGAAAATGTAATAAATTCAATTTCTTTCGTTGCACGAGGTGTTGTACCAACATATCCACCACAAAAAACACCCCTAACACTATTACCAACAACTCCACCTCCATATGCACTACGACTTTTAGAAAATTCTACAGAATTTCCTTTTGATGCAATCGTAAAATTTCCCAAAGTTGTGGTATTGGGCCAATTTCCTCCATCATGAACACCTCTTGTTGGTGAAGAAATCATGGATATATTTCTTTCGGTAACAACAAGGTCTCCAAAATCTAGAGCATTTCCTAAAGTTTGTATCTCAAAATAATCCATTCTATTTGTATCACTGTTTGGGGAAATTACACCACCACCAGTCACTCCTCTTGATGAGGAAGAACAACATCCGTGTCCTCTTGTTCCTGCTTGTAAATTTCCAAAATCAATTGAGTTTCCTTGACTTGCAATAGTTACATAATCAATATTATCATATTCAGTTCCACTACTAGATCCTCCAGTTTTTAATGCTCTTGTAGAATCTGCACAACAGGCACCTGATTCCATATTTCCACTTTGCAAATCACCAAAGGATTGTGAATTTCCTAATGTAGTGACTTGTATAAAATCTATTTCTGATACTGTTGCTCCAGGAGTATCTCTACCACCCATTATAACACCACGACCACTTCTAGTTGTATTATCTACCTGTCTCCAACCATAACCATCATGAAACTCAATAGTTTTGAAGTCATAGTTATAATATAATTGACCTGGTTTTGGTTTTGATGGTCTCTGATTTGTATCACCACTTGGAGGTGTGAAGGTATTATAAACCTTCATGCATTCTATCTGACTTCCACCTGCAATATTAGTATTTGTGGTATCAACAGCATTGAGAGTTCCAGGATAAGAACTTGGA
>JGI11705J14877_10001632_pt1 | contig 12627 bp, 7 predicted proteins | sample Etolaghawater15m_FD_14877 | JGI IMG/M metagenome (IMG submission 14877) | reverse complement strand
ACCGCAGGTCGGGCAATGGGGGTCCGGATGGATTCGAGTCTGATGCCAATGATTGCGCAGGCCGTCGTAGGTGGTCAGCGTTGCTACGCCATTAGCAAGGCCAAGCAAAATCTTGAGGGTCTCGACGGCTTGCAGGCTGCCCATCACCCCAACGATGGGTGCGAGTACGCCATTTCCGCTGCAAGTTGCTGCAGGTTCTTCCTGATCGGCAAACAAGCACTGGTAGCACGGACGCGTTGATTGGGTGGTGCCGAACACCATGAGTTGGCCCTGCATGCCGATCGCTGCAGCGGAGACCAAGGGTTTGCGTGCAGCAACACAGGCCTGGTTCACCGCAAAGCGAGTGGCGAAGTTGTCAGAGCAGTCCAACACCACATCTGCGCTGGCGACGGCTTCTGCAAGTCCGGTTGCATCGAGGCGTTTGTGACGTGTGTGCAGTTCAACTTCGGGGTTGAGTGCCTGTAGCGTACGCGCAGCGGAGTCGGTTTTCTCCCGGCCAATGTCGGCAGTGCGGTGGAGGATTTGGCGTTGCAGGTTACTGAGGTCAACCTGGTCGAAGTCACACAGTGTGAGTGTGCCTACGCCTGCCGCAGCCAGATACATCGCGGCGGGGGAGCCAAGGCCGCCAAGGCCGATGATGAGCGCATGACTTTTTGCCAGTTGTTGTTGCCCCTCAACACCGACTTCGGGTAGCAAGATTTGCCGACTGTAGCGCAGCAATTGTTGGTCTTCGGTATCGCTCATGGGTGGATCATAGCAACCCAGCCGGGCCCATAAAATCTGTTTCTGAAAGAGCCTTTATCCCTCTGAAATTTTTATGGAATTAGGCGGCTAGACCTCTTCATTTTTTCCTACAAATTCATAAAGTACGCGGCGAGTCCGGGATGACTTGTGGCGACGGAGTGCGCCGCAACCCGCACCGCGCAGCGGCCCAATCGTCTGCACTGTGCTTCGGTTCCCCCATCCCGGGCGATGACCTGAACCGGAGTACACAACCGATGTTGATCTATCCTGATGTAGCCCTCGAGGAGGGTTATGGTTTCCCGAGCACGGAGCAGTTTCAAATCGCCGAACGCGAAGACGGTAAAGGCAAGGCTGTCTATACCCTGACGGGCCACGCACGCGGAGAAATGATTGGTCGTTTTACCGGCCTCATCGTTCCATACCGCACCCAACATAGCTTGCAATTGAATCCAAATCTGCATGTATTGGATCTGCATTTTGTTGGGTATCTTGCGCACTCCTGCTCGCCGAATGTGTTTGTCGACATGCAAGAATTTGAGGTCTGGGCTTTAGAAGATATCGCCCCAGAAAGCGCGCTGACCATGGACTATGCCAGCACGGAAGATGAGCTCTATCGCCAGTTCACCTGCCTATGTGGGCATGCCAATTGCCGCCACTGGATTACCGGTCGCAAAGAGCGCGTGAATGGCGAGGGTATTTTCTATCTGCAGTCTTTGCTGGAGCGGGCCGCGTAAGCGCGATTGGCCTGATTTATGCGACTGGTTTCCTTTGATGCGTTTCGCACGCTTTCGCTCAGTCAGCGCCTGCCGGTACAGCAGATTAAAGCCGATCATTTTTTGCGTTATCGCAATGAGATTACGCAAGCAGATTGGGTACTGTTTCCGCAGACTTGGCAGCTCAATGTGCTGAGTTATGCCTGGAAGAAGCATGTGTTTCCATCTCCGGTGAGCTATGACATCGGCTACGACAAGATTGAGCAGACCCGTGCGTTTCAAGCCTTGGTTCCGCAGCATGTGCCGTTGACCTTGATTCTCTCGACCAGCGAGTCCGGACAGGAAGAGGCCTTGGATATTCTCGGCCTTCCATTGGTGGTGAAAGAGCCACGCAATTCCATGGGGCGGGGTGTGCGCTTGATCGAAACCCGTAGTGAGCTCCGCACCTGGTGTGAACAACATGCGGTGTTGTATGCGCAGGAGTGGTTGTCACTGAGCGCTGAAGATGAACGCTCAGGAAATGGTGATCTGCGCATTGTTTGGGTGGGTGCTCGCGTGATCTCAGCGTATTGGCGTCGAGGCGGTACAGGGTTTCTGCACAACCTGTCGCAAGGAGGTTATGCCGACTTTTCTGGGATTCCCGAGCCGGCGTTGACGTTGGTTGCACAGGTTGCAACGGAGCTCGGTGTCGATCATGCCGGTTTTGATGTGGCCTGGGTGAGTGGACACCCTTATCTCTTAGAAATGAATGTGCTGTTTGGCCATGACGGCTTGCAGCAGCAAGGCATCGATCTTGGCGCTGTGATTGCGGATTGGCTTCTGCGCCCTGCACGTGCGGAAAGTCAGTTGAGTCCCGCGAGCATGCCGACGTCCTCTTTTTTAACCTCTGCTGGAGCGTCTTCCGCTTATGTCTAATTCTCAAGCGCAGGCTGCGCTCGAAACCGAAGCGTCAGCATGGTGGACTCGGCCCGATCTGCACTATGCGCAAGATCATCTTGCCTTGGCTGGGCAGGATCTCGCAAAGCTGGCGCATGCCGCGGGCATACCTGCATTTTTCTATAACGCAGAGCGCGTACAAACCAAGCTCATGCAGGTGGATACGGCACTCCAATCAACCGGTCTACCGCATCGCATTTTTTATGCGATGAAGGCGAATCGTTTTGCGCCTTTGCTGGGTTTTATTCGCAGTACCGGGTTGGCCGGAATTGATGCATGCTCACCGCAAGAGTTGCAGTTCGCGCTATCTTGTGGGTTTCAAGAAAGTGATATTTCCTATACCGCGACGTCCGTCTCTAATGCCGATCTGGACGTTCTGGCTCGGCATCCAAATGTTCATATCAATCTAGACTCGCTCAGTAGTTTGCGCCGTTTAGCGGCGCGTTGCCCTGGGCGCGCGATTGGTTTGCGGGTTAATCCAGCGCAGGGCGTGAGCTATGGCGACAATGCATTGCTCAACTACAGCGGCGCTAAGACCACAAAGTTTGGGATTTATCGAGAGCAGTGGGGTGAAGCGCTGCAGACTGTGCGTGAGCTTGGTTTGAGGCTGTCCGCGATTCACTTCCATGTGGGTATTGGCTATCAAACCGCACAGTTGCCCTTGTGGGAGCAGATCGTTCAAACCTGTGCGGGTTTTATTGATGACGCACTTGCCGCGGATCATCCACTGGAGCGCATCAACCTCGGCGGTGGGCTGGGTCTGCCACACACCGAGCAGGATGTATTACTCGATCTCACGGTCTGGGCGAGCATCATTCGGCGCCAGCTCGGACCGGAGCGCTTCCACGCCCGGATCCTGCAGATCGCGGTTGAGCCGGGTGATTTTTTGGTGAAAGATGCGGGTGTATTGGTGTTGCAAGCCAACACGGTTGAGCGCAAACGTGAGACCACCTTTGTGGGATTGGATGGCGGCTTCAATCTGGCGATGGAGCCCGCGTTCTACAGCCTGCCCTGTGCCCCCGTACCGTGTCTGCGCCGTGAGGGTTCAACCCAAACCGTCACCCTTGCCGGCAACATCAATGAGGCGCTCGACATCTGGGCGCGCGATGTTGCCCTGAGTCCGATCGAAGAAGGGGACTACATTGCACTCATTAATGCCGGTGGCTACGCCTCGGCGATGAGCTCAAATCACTGCATGCGTGGACAGTTCTACGAGCGTTTGCTGTTTCCATCCGCAAGCTAGGTGAACATGGCTGCCATGAAGTTCGAAAGATCGGGTCAGAAAGCAGTAAAGCCGATGCCTGCGCAGCAGTTGCTTGCGCGCGCTGAGCGGATGCGCAATCTGCAGCGGGCGGCATTTGTCGTCGCCGAAGTTGCGCGGCATGGAGGTGTCTGCGTTTGCGCGATGATTGCGCCCTATACTGAGGCTCGGCAGAGAATGCGCAGTATGGTGCGGGAAGCCGCTGGAGATATTTTCGAGATCTACCTTTCCACATCTCTCAGTGTTTGTGAGCAGCGGGATCCCAAAGCGCTTTATCGACGAGCACGCGCTGGTGAATTGGAGCAATTTACCGGTGTCTCGGATCCTTATGAAGTCCCATCAATACCAGATCTAATCATCAATACCGAAAATATGCTCCCGTCTGCATCCATACAGGAGATTAGGCAATTTCTTAAAATCTAGAATTTCTGATTCTCTATTGTGCGACGAAGACTGTCGCCATTCATGCGGCTAACATCCCGCTGTATCTTCTTGCGCGGTATCCTTCCGCGATGCTGAACTCCCTTGCTGAACGCCTCGCTGCACTGCCGCCCAATACTTGGGTTTTGACCGAAACGGTCTGGCAGGCGCGCGGCTTACAAGCGCTGGTCGCTGAGCAGGGGCGTAGTTCAAATGCACAGGTTTGGGAGCGTCCCTTCATTCTGACCTGGGATCAGGCGTGGCCTTTGCTCTGGGATCGTCTGCCCTTGCCGTTACCCATGCGTTTGTCGGCCCTGCAAGAGCGCGCACTTTGGCGTCGGGTCATTCAGGCTGCCCACCCGCAGGATTGGCTGTTGGATGCGGATCGTTCGGCGCGGCTCGCACAACAAGCGCGCAGTGTGTTGTTGCAGTGGCAGAGCCCCGAACGGGATCCCTTCGCAGGTCCGCTGAGTGAGGAGGCGGAGCATTTTCAGGCTTGGCATCGTGCCTATGAAGATGCGCTATCCGCTGGTGGCTGGGTCGATCGTGCCGCGCTGCCCGATCAACTTGTTGAACAGCTGCAATGTTCGGATCCCGCCTTTGTGCAGTCGGTCCATGCGCATCTACCGCAGCGGATTGAGATCTATGCGGTGGATCAACGCAGTCCGCAACGACAGCGTTTGTTGGGCGCCCTGCAAGCGCAATCCATTGCCGTTGAGAGCTTGCCGCTATGGCACATGGATGAGGTGGTTATGCGGACGCGTTCTGCAGCGCAGGCGATCTGTGTGGATGCCGATGCGGAACGGCTACAAGCCGCCCATTGGTTGCGCTACGAGCTGGAGCGCGTAGCTCAATCCTCGGTCGAAACTTCTTCGCAGGCAGCATGGCGGGGACGACGCTGGTTATGGGTCATTCCTGATCTGGCGCAGACGCGCGCTGCGACCGAGCGTGTCTTGCGCAGCGTATTTCAGCCACAGCGGGTGGCAAGTCTCGCGCCCGATGCAGCGCCATTGTGGCGCTTTGGTGTGGCGCAAACCTTGGCCGATGTGCAGCCTGTTCAGGCGATCTTGCAGCTACTGCGTCTCGGGCAAGGCTCGATTACGCTGAATGATTTTGGAGTCTTGTTACGCAGTCCGTGGTGGATTGAAGAGGCAGAGCGTGTGGCTGCGATTGCTTTGGATGTGCGCTTGCGCAAACAAGGCGAGCCAACGCTGACACTGAAATCAGCATCGCCTTGTTGCACGATTGTCCATCGCTACAGCGCACGGTCGCTGCGTTGCTAGACGGTCTGGCCGGTGTTCAAGGGGTGCAGTCCACGGCCTTGTGGGCGGAGCAGCTTGAACAATTTGCGCGCACTTATTTCTGGACCCCATTGCTCGAGCGTGTGCATGAAGACACCGAGCAACGACAGCGTTGGAGTCTTGCACGGGATGCCTGGAATGAAGCGTTGGATCAGGTCGCAGCGTTACAGACGGTAGAGCCTGCGCCTGGCTATGCGCATGCGCTGAGTTTGCTGACGCGTGCAAGCGAAAATGTCCCGATCCCAGAGGAGGTGAGTGAGGCGCCGATCTGGATCTGTACGCGGCGTGATGCGATGGCAGTCCCGGCGGATGCGGTTTGGGTGAGCGGTTTGCGTGAAGATCGCTGGTCGGTTACGCCGCGTATGCATCCAATGTTGCCGGTTGCATGGGCGCGGAATCTGCCAATCTATCGCAGTGATCTCGCGCTCGCTGAAGCCGATCAGCAGCTACAACACTGGATGCAGTTGGGCGCGATCTTTTCCTGGCCGCAACAGGAAGCCGAAACAGAGTTTGCGCCGGTGGCGGCCATCGCTGCGCTACCGTTATTTAGAGCAACAGAAGAAGTAACGACCTTGTCTCAACAATTGCTTGGTACAGCGAGGGTCGAATCTTGTCCGGACCCTGCACCGGCGCTCACACACGGGACAGTCTCTGGTGGTGCAAGCGCCTTCCAACATCAATCGCTTTGTCCCTTTCGTGGCTTTGTTCGTGCACGTCTCGGCATTCACGGTTTGGAGGAAGGGCATGGCGGCCTAGATGCGCGCGAGCGCGGGACGATTTTGCACAAGGCCTTGCAGGCGTTTTGGCAGGGCTTTCCTATGGCAGAGCGGACACAAGCAAGTCTGCATAGCCTGAGTGAAGCGACGCTAAATGAGCGTATGGGTGCTGCGGTGATCCTTGCGTTGCAGGCTTTACAAGCGCAGCGCAGCATCACTTTGTCGGGTCGATTTATGCAGCAAGAACAGCAGCGCTTGCTTCAGGCGTTGCAGAAGTTGATCGCCTTGGATGTGCATGAAGAACGCGCTTCCTTTCAGGTGCTTGAGGTTGAAGACCGTCGTCGGGTGAGCTTTTCCGGTTTGCAGTTCAACATTCAACGCGATCGTGTCGAGGAAGTGCGCGATCAACAGCGCATCGTCATGGATTACAAAACCGGATCGGTGAGTGCTAGAGATTGGTATGGCGAGCGTCCGAAGAATCCACAACTACCTCTGTATGCCGTGCTTGAAGCACGCGACGGGCATGCGCTTGCGGGGGTGTTGTTTGCGCAATTTCGAGAAGGCGATTGGAAGTTTTCGGGCGAGCTCACGGAAGCTTCTTTGTTGCCCAAAGAGGCCATGAGCAAACGCAAGCCGATTGATTTCTCTGAAGCCTTACCGGCATGGGAATCTGCGTTGACGAATCTTGCTGATGAGCTACGCGACGGGGTAGCACGAGTCGATCCGCAATCCAGTGCGTGTCAGTTCTGTGGTTTGCAAGCCGCGTGTCGGATCAATCCCTGGCAAGAGGCTTTTGAGGTTTCTGAGGTTGAAGAGGGCGCAGCGTGACGAGCTTGGTCGATCAGGCTGCGCGTACTACAGCGTTGGACCCAGCGCGCTCTTTCATCGTGCAGGCGCCAGCGGGTGCGGGGAAAACCGAGCTGCTGACCCAGCGTTTGTTGGTGTTGCTCACGCAGGTGCAGCAGCCGCAAGAAATTGTGGCCATTACCTTCACCCGCAAGGCGGCGGGAGAAATGCGTCAGCGCGTGTTGAAAGCCTTGCGCGAGGGTCTTGGCGAGAAGCCGCAACAAGCCCATGCACAGAAAACTTGGGCACTCGCCCGCGCGGTGCTGGAGCACGATGCAGAGCGGGGCTGGGCCTTATTAAAGGATCCCTCGCAATTGTGGGTCACAACCTTTGATAGCCTGAACCAGTCCTTGGTGCAACGCATGCCGGTGCGTTCCTTGTTGGGGGGCGATATCGCGATTACCGAGTCACCTGAGCCGATCTATCGTGAGGCTGCGCGTGCGGTCTTGCAAAGCATTAGCCATGCCCAAGACGAGTCCGCAGCAGTGAGCGTGCTCATGAGCATGTTGGATAACCAATTTGCGCGCGCCGAGGATCTGCTGGTTGAAATGCTCATGCGTCGCGATCATTGGTTGGGCCGCATGCTGGATAACCAAGGCTGGTTAAACGGCGAAGAAGGGCGAGCGTATCTCGAGCAGACGTTGCAACGCTTGATCGTGGATCAGATTCAGCAGGTTGCTGAATTGTTTGCGAGTGGCGCGGAGACCTGGCTTACCCTGCTGCGCAAAACCATGCAGCAGCGGGTTGAGACTTATGGTGAGGGCGCGGATCCAAACGGTCTCCGTTTTTGGCAAACACTGCCACGCGCCGATGCAGAATCGGTTGAGCAGTGGCGTATGTTCATGCAGTGGTTGCTCACTCAGGACGGCGGACTTCGCAAACGCTGGTCAATTCAAGAAGGCGTGTTGTCCCCGTCAGAGGCGAAAGGGCCGGGCAGTGCCGAAGAGAAAGCACGACGCAAGGCATTCAAGGATGCGCTACTTGATCAAGTGCAAACCATGGCGATGCATGAGTCCTTGTTGCAGGAGATTCGCGGTCTGCCGCCTGCCCGTCTTCGTGAAACGCAGTGGCAGCAGATTCAGGCCTTGCTAGTCATGCTGAATGATGCGGTATTGGAATTGCTGAGTCGCTTTGCCGCGCGTGGTGAGGCGGATTTCAGTGAGTTAGCCCGGCGCGCGCGTGCGGCCTTGGGTCATGAAGATGCGCCGACCGATTTGGCCTTGAATCTAGATGCGCGGATTCAGCATGTGTTGGTGGATGAATTTCAAGATACCTCGCAAGGGCAGTTCCAGTTTTTACAGCGCTTGATTGCGGGTTGGGCACAAGATCCGGTGGGACGCAGTTTGTTCTTGGTCGGCGATCCGATGCAGTCGATTTATCGATTCCGTGATGCCGAGGTCAGTCTCTTCATGGAAGTGCAAAAGCAACAAGCGTTGAATGGATTCGCGTTGCAACCGTTGCAACTGCAAATGAATTTCCGTTCACGGCCCGAGTTGGTTGACTGGAACAACCATTGTTTCGAGACGGCTTTTCCTCAGGCGGAGATGTTTGTCGGTGCGGTTCCCTATGCCGCTTCCGCATCGGCGCGCCCTCCGGCAGCGTCTGAAGAAACCGCTGTCGGAGTGTGCTTGCATGCAATCCCTAGAGTTGAGCAGAGCAAGCGTCTTGAGGCGGAGCGAGTTCTTCAGCTGATCAGCGATGCTTTGCAGCATCCAACGCATCAACGTATCGCAATTTTGGTGCGTGGCCGTTCACATCTGGTCGAGATCGTGCGGCAGTTGCGTGCAGCCGAAATTCCCTATCGCGCGGTGGAGTTGGAAGCACTTGCTGAGCGCGCCACGGTGCGCGATCTCGAAGCGCTTACGCGCGCATTGCTGCATCCGGCGGAGCAGGAGGCTTGGCTGGCGGTATTGCGTGCACCGTATTGTGGTCTGTCGCTGGTGGATTTGCAGGTGCTGTTTGATGGGCTTGCAAAGGATGCCCATGTCCCGCAGGCCTTAACAGAACGGATCGAGCGCATGTCGCTTGATGGAAAACAACGAGCACAACATATGCTGACGCAATGGCAGCGTGCCATGCGACTACGCGGCCAGTTGCCTTTGCGGGATTGGGTCGAGCGGATTTGGTTGGCGTTGGGGGGTGCTGCGGTCGTCCAAGATGCAGCGGCGCTGGAAGATGCGCAGGCGTACTTCGGCTTGTTGGAGCAAGAGCAGCAACAGGGCGACATCCACGATTTTTCGGCCTTGCGCGCACGTCTGAAGGACCTGCATGCGCGCAGTCCCGGCGAGGCGCGGGTTCAAATTATGACCATGCACAAGGCGAAAGGTCTTGAGTTCGATGTGGTGATTTTGCCCGCGTTGGAGCGCAAGGCTCCGGCCGATCGTGAGCGCTTGCTGGAGTGGCTAGAGATCCCGCGCGCTGATGGTGAAGGTGTCGATCCCTTGTTGGTGCCGAAGCGGGCGGTGGGTGCAGAAAACGATTCGCTATACACCTTCGCACGTACGATTAATCAGACACGCGCGCGCAATGAGCAACTGCGTTTGCTGTATGTCGCCTGTACCCGGGCGCGTGAACAGTTACATCTTTTGGCGACGATCGATGAAGAAAAAGCACCCCCATCGACAAGCTTGTTGGCACGTTTGTGGTCGGTTTTGGGCGAGGCATGGCGTGCGCAATTACCGGTCAATCAAGCATCGGAACAAGGCAGCGAAGTTTTAATACCAATTGCAAAAGCGCCAGCGCCGGAGTTGTTGCGGGTGCACGAGGTTTCTGCGGATTGGCTAGGGGTGTTGCCGTCAGATTTGTTGGGCATGCCAAGGATGCAAGCCCCGCCGCTGGAGTTTGCGTGGGCGAGTCGGGCGGCTGCGCACATTGGCACAGTGACCCATGCGCTGCTCGAGCAGGTGTCGCGCCAGCATGGTGCGGCCTTGGACAAGGTTTCTTTAGGCGATTGGCAGGATTGGGTGCGCCGGCGTTTGCAGCAGGCGGGCGTCCCACAAGCGACGCTGAATGTGGCACAGGATCGTGTTCTGCGTGCCGCGCAAACGGCCTTGGCTGAGGAGCGTGGGCAGTGGATTTTATGCAGGCATGAGGACGATCGTTGGGAATGGGCGCTGAGTGGCTGGGTGACGGATTCAGCAACGGATGCCGCCGCTCAGCGTTTGGTACAGGGTACCCTCGACCGCAGTTTTGTCGATCAGGGCGTGCGCTGGATCATTGATTACAAGACGGCCAGCCATGAGGGGGCCGATCGAGCGCATTTTTTGGATGAAGAGCAGGCTCGTTATCGAGACCAGCTCGAGGCGTATGCGCGACTGGTGCAGCAGTGGGACCGCGCCGCTGGGCGTGAATTACCGATCCGCCTCGGTCTGTATTTCCCGCTCATGCAGGGATGGCGCAGCTGGGCGATGCCTGCCTCGCAAGAGTCCGGCGCCTGAGCCGAATTCCCCAGGGCTGACCTGCTAGAATTCGGGCGTTCATCGATTTAGGAAGACCCTCATGTCCGGCGATAGTTTTGGCCAAATGTTTCGAGTGACCACCGCAGGTGAAAGCCATGGGGCGGGCCTGATTGCCGTGGTTGAGGGCTGTCCGCCGGGGATTGCGTTGTCTGCCGAGGATTTGCAGGTGGATCTCGATCGCCGCAAGCCGGGTCAATCTCGCCACACTACCCAGCGCCGTGAGGCCGATGAGGTCGAGATTCTGGCCGGTACCTTTGAAGGTAAGACGACGGGCACCTCGATCGGCTTGTTGATTCGCAATACCGACCAACGCTCTAAGGATTACAGCGACATTGCGGAGACCTTCCGTCCTGGGCATGCCGATTACACCTACCTGCATAAGTATGGGCTGCGTGATTATCGTGGCGGTGGTCGTTCCTCGGCGCGCGAAACGGCGATGCGGGTTGCCGCTGGTGCGATTGCGAAGAAGGTACTGAAGCTTCAGTGGGGTGTCGAGATTCATGCGTACCTCGCGGGTCTCGGCCCAATCGAATTGGCGCTGAAGGACCTCGATGCGGTGAATCAAAATCCGTTCTTTACTGCCGAGCCCGATAGGGTTCCCGAGCTTGAGGCCTACATGGATGCGCTTCGCAAGGAGGGCAATTCGGTCGGCGCGCGCGTGAATGTGATTGCGACGGGCTTGCCGCCAGGCTGGGGCGAGCCGGTGTTTGATCGTTTAGATGCTGACATTGCCAAGGCCATGATGGGGATTAATGCCTGCAAGGCGGTTGAGATCGGTGCAGGCTTTCGGTCGGTTGCACAGAAAGGGACCGAGCATCGCGATGAATTGACGCCGCAAGGATTCTTAAGCAATCAAGCCGGTGGTGTGCTGGGTGGCATCAGTACGGGCCAGGACATTCTGGTGTCGACCGCGTTCAAGCCCACCTCGAGCATTCGCTTGCCGGGCAAGAGCATCAACCTGCAAGGTGAGTCGGTGGATGTGATCACCACAGGGCGCCATGATCCCTGTGTGGGTATTCGTGCGGTACCGATTGTGGAAGCGATGCTGGCCATCACCTTGTTGGATCATGCTCTGCGTCATCGTGGGCAGAATGCCGAGGTGGTGGTGACCACGCCGGTGATTCCGGCGTCTGCCTGATTCTCCATGCGCGTACCCGCGCATGTGCCGTACTGGCGGCTGTCGGGTTTTTACCTTTTCTACTTTGGCGCGCTGGGCGCGCTGGTTCCCTATTGGTCGCTGTACCTCAAAGAGTTGAACTTCAGTGCGCGTGAGATTGGCGAGCTGATTGCGATCTTAGCGGCGACCAAGATCATCGCGCCGAACTTGTGGGGCTGGCTTGCGGATCACACTGGGCGCGGTCTTTCGATTGTGCGCTTAGCTGCAGTTTTGTCGGCAGTCAGTTTTGCGGGGGTGTTTTGGGCCACCAGCTTTTGGTGGCTAGCAGCAGTAATGTTCTTGTTCAGCTTCTTCTGGAACGCGGCATTACCGCAGTTTGAAGCCACCACCATGAATCACTTAGGTGAGGGCACCTATGCCTATTCCAACATTCGTTTGTGGGGCTCAATCGGTTTTATTCTGAGCGTGGTCCTACTTGGGCCACTGTTGCAAAGCCAAGGCGCCAGCCTGTTACTGCCCGTGCTGATGGTGCTGTTTGTAGCAATTTGGCTGGCGAGCCTGAGTGTGCCCGACTCAGCCGCACATGACTCGCATGTCGAAGCGCCGTCGCTGCGCAAGGTCTTGCTCAAACCAGAAGTCATGGGGCTGTTGATCGCGGCTTTTCTCATGCAAGCCAGCCATGGTGCCTACTACACCTTCTATTCCATTTATCTCGAAGACTATGGCTATGACCGTGGTGTGATTGGGCTGCTCTGGGGTTTTGGGGTCGTGGTTGAGGTGGCTGTGTTTATGCGCATGGGTCGCCTGATTGAACGCTTTGGCGAGAGAAGCCTACTCATTCTGAGTTTGTTGTTGGCGAGCGTGCGTTGGTTGTTGATTGCATTCTTTCCTGCGCACATCGGCATGATGACTCTGGCGCAAGCGATTCATGCAGCAACGTACGGTGTGATGCATGCTGCGGCGATTCATCTAATTCATCGTCATTTCCGCGGTCGTCTTCAGGTGCGCGGGCAGGGAATTTATTCGAGCTTTAGCTTTGGTGTCGGTGGTGCGATCGGTAGTTTGCTGGCGGGCTATGTCTGGGATGGTCTCGGTGGTGCATTGACCTTTGGTTT
>JGI11705J14877_10001631_pt1 | contig 12631 bp, 14 predicted proteins | sample Etolaghawater15m_FD_14877 | JGI IMG/M metagenome (IMG submission 14877) | reverse complement strand
AATTACGGCTACGCTAAACAGCGACGTTCTTGGAGCCGCAGTAACAGCAGTTAGAAACAATGAAGTAGAGATAAGTTTTTTTGATTCATTCAATAGCGATATTATAACTAACACAACCGCCAGCGGTGGTAGTGCAACTATTACCGGTGGACACGCTAGGTATAGAACAGGCACAAACGCAACTGGATCGGCAAAAGGTGTTTCTGTTTATAGCTGTAAGTATAGGCCAGCGCACGAGCAGTATTGTTTCTTTACCGCCGCCTTTACTGCCGGAGTTGCTAACAGCTTTCAGCGCATAGGATTATACGACACCAATAACGGTTTTTTCATCGGATACGAGGGTACAAGTTTCGGCGTAACGCTCAGAACAGGTGCAAGCGATACAACTACAGCACGCGCAAGCTGGAATGGTGATGCGCTAGACGGCTCGGCTGGGTCACTATTTACTCGTGGCGGTAACCCCGAAGCGATCAATCTTACTTACAGCAATCTATATCGCATACGGTTTGCGTGGCTCGGAAGTGCCAGCGTTTATTTTGAGGTGTTTAGTCCAGATGGAAATTGGGTAACATTTCACACTATTAAGATACCAAACAGTCAGTTAAACCCAAGTATACAAAACCCCGAACTCCCGATAACCATTCACGTTGCTAAAACAAGCGGTGCAAGTGATTTATCGCTTTATTCCGCATGTGTTGCGAGTGGTACGACGAGTGCGGATTTTCCCATAAACGAAACGCTCAACGAGTACAGCCTTGCAAAGCTAACTCGTTCAGTAATTACTGGCGAAACATCAGCGGGCGGAGGGGGGTTTGTTAACGTGAAGGTTACGCCAAGCGGCAGTCTCACAATAGCACTAGGCGATATTGATGGCGTATCTGGTCAAGAAACAATGGCAAACAGCTTGCCAGTTGTGATTGCAAGCGATCAAAGTGCAGTTCCAATTTCGGATGATGGCGGAAGCATTACTGTTGATGGAACGGTAACAACAGAAGCAGAAACCGTATCTTCTAGCAGCGTTACAAGCACAACCGCAAGTGCATCGAGCGTTACAGTGTTAGCCAGTAATGCCAACAGAAAGCTAGCTATTTTAGTAAATGATTCCGACAAGATAGCCTATGTAAAGCTAGGCGCAACAGCTAGCACCACCAGCTACAGCTACAAGTTACAGCCAAATAGTACGCTAGAACTTGCCCAACCTGTTTACAACGGTGTTATTGATGCTATTTGGGAGACAAGCCCAACAGGTGCAATGCGAGTTACGGAGCTTACCTAATGCCAGTCTATGACGTTCCAGACTTGTTACCTGTAGGAAGTGGGTTGTTGTGGTACAGCGCAACGGCTCCCAATAAGTATCTTTTATGCGACGGTACAGCTGTTAGCCGAACAGATTACGCAGCTTTGTTTGCAATTCTAGGCACGACTTACGGCGTAGGAGATGGCAGTACTACCTTTAACCTACCCGATTTACGGCAAAGGATGCCGCTAGGTAAAGCTGCAAGCGGTACAGGTAACTCACTGGGTGCTACAGGTGGAGCGATAGATCACGATCATAGCGTGCCAGCGCATTACCACGGCATGGGAACAGGTGCGGATTTAAGTGTCAGCAACAGCCCAAGCGGTTACAGCGCATGGGGCGGAAGCAGTAACACGACAGCACCGCAGGGGACAACAGCGGATGGATCTTATAGCGGTTCAACAATTACTGGGCGTATTGGTCTAGTTACGGGCGGAGTAGACGGCAACGCTGAAATGACCAGCGGCACAAACAACCCTCCGTTTCTCGTGGTCAATTATATAATTAAATACCGATGAGCCTGTTTCTCCTCCTCAACCCAAAGCAGTACACCACAGCGCCGATTGTGCTAGATCAATCAGATGTTTGGTATCCGGAGCGAAAGCAGTGGCGAAAACAAACACAGTTGAAAAGCAAGGAGCTACTCACAAAGCATTTACAAGGTGAGTTGCAAGAGGCGGCAAGAACAGTCACAGCAAAAGAGGCATTGCGAAACATGCAGGCTTACGGATATAGTAATATAGGGAAGTATCACAAACGCATAGTGGATCAACTATTACTTGCTATATTGCTAAACGATGACGATTAAACACAAACTTTACCAATACTGCCACGAACAGAAAAAAGTTGTTCCGATTGAGGAGGTGCATCGTGAGCGGTATGCACGAGACCTCTTCATACAAGACGAGATGGAACCAACTCGTAACCCGCTCAATCCAAAAGAGATATTTACTAGCAAGTCAAAGCTCCGCAAACGGTATCAGGAAGCCGGCGTTGTCGAAGTCGGCGACGCATACGACCGTGGCTATGAACCGGAGCGTCGATTCAACGATCAACAAAAGGCAGTGACTAACAATATAATGCAACAGTTGAGGGACAGAATAAATGGTTGATGATGATACCGAAGTAACAGAAGAAGCAACGGAGGCTTCCGGCAATTTGAACATTCGAGCAAGCCTTGAGGAGAACTTCGATGCAAGTGACGAAGGGCTATCGGTATCCGATACTGCTATGATGCCGACCGATTACGAAGAGGAAGAAGAGCCGGAGCAACAGAACGCACCAGAAGCTCCTCGGGCGGTGGCGCCACCGTCGGACATGAACAAAGCCGAGCGAGAGGCGTTTCTTAATCCAACTAACGAAAACGCTCACATCTTGCAGGGCTATTTGAGCCGAAGGAGCACAGAAACCCGCCAAGAATACGAGAAGAGAAGGCTTGAGTTGGAGCGCTTGGAAAGCCAGACGAAGCCGCTTTACGAGACTTTTCAAAAGTACGAGGACGACTACAAACGGCTAGGCGTGTCGCCACAAGACGTTTACGAGCGCTCGATCCAATGGGATCAAGCCATGCGCAAGAATCCCAAAGAGACAGCTGTTGAGTGGCTACAAAGTTACGGCATTAGCATTGATGATTTGCTCGATGTTGATGCGCCAAACTACGCGCCGGAGCCAGAACAGACCAATTATTTAACAAAAGAAGACGCTGAGCGCATCGCCGAGGAAAGAATCCAACGCATGATGGCGGAGCAGCAACAGAAAGAGGTAGCAGTACAAACGCTGAATCAGGTACAACAGTTCATGAGTACCAAACCTTTGTTTACGGCTACCGATGCCCAAACCGCGTCGCAGCTCGAGGAAAGGATGGCGCCGATTGTGCAAGCCTTAAACGCACAAGGAGGACGCTCCTCTCAAGAAATACTTGAGACAGCGTATAACTACGTCGTAAAGGGCGATCCGGTGTTTTCGGATCTAGAACGCAAGCTAACCGCTCCGCGTGAGATACGCACAAAGCAGGCGCAAACGGCTAAAGCGAAAGCTGCAAGCCGAAGTATTTCGGGCAGTGTTGGTAGCGCTTCCCCGCAAGTGAAAGTGAAAGACATACGAGAAAACTTACGACGGAGGTTGCAAGGGTTGTAACCTCCTGAAATTAGGGGATTACAATCATGGCAAACATTCAAGAAGCATTGGTTGCTACACTCTTTGATCAGAGTGATGCAATCGCCGATCTTGTGCTGCACCACAACCCTGTACTCAAAACACTTGAAGAAAAGGGTAATGTTGTACGCAAGAGCGGAGGGTATGAGTTTCGAAAACCTGTTATGTACAACGACACAGCCGTTGGCAACTGGTATTCGGGGTACAGTTCGTTCAATCTAACAGCCGTCGACGATTTGACAGCGTTTATCTTCCAAGTGAAGCAAGCCTATGAGCCTGTGTCCATTTCGGGACGTGAGCGACGTGCAAACCGTGGTGAGGCTGAACTACTTGACCTCGTTGAAGCAAAGATTAAAGCGTCAACAATGAGACTGAAGAACAACGTATCCGCGTCAATTCGTGGCGATGGAACAGGTTCCGGTGGGCTTGAGATTGATGGACTAAAGAAGGCAGTTTCAACTTCTCCATCATCCGGCACATACGGTGGAATCGACCGTGCTACAAACACTTTTGCGAGAAACGTGGCTGTAAACACCACACTTTCTGCAGCAAACGTGCAAGACACAATCACAGACACGATCAGCCAGATCACTCGTGGAGATGAGATGCCTGATTTGGGTGTTTGTGATCGTACAGCATGGAAGTTCCTACACTCATCGCTAACAGCTATTCAGCGTATCCAAGCGCCCAAAAAGAAGGGAGAAGCTGGTTTCCGTTTGATTAACTATGATGGTGTAGATTTCGTATTCGACGGTGGATATGGCTCAGCAGTTCTTGAGTCTAATTCATGCCGACTACTCAACACAAACTACTGGACGTTTGACATGGTTAGAGATGCAGATTTCAAACCACTAACGCCAGATATGCAACGACCAGTTGATCAGGATGCTATGTTCTCGATCATCATACTCGAAGCAAACTTGTGTTGCTCGGCTCCGCCGCTACAAGCTGTAATTTACGCATAGGGGGGGTAGAGATATGAGCAGATCAGGATCATTTGGTGTTAATTACACTAAAGTTTTCACCACAGCAGACGAAGGGTTGCCAGCAGTAGTTGGTGATGTTGGAAGTGCTAAAGTTGGAGACTTTATATTTGTACAAGCTAGTGGAGCGATTGACCAATACGCCGCAGTGGTAATAAGCGACGACGGGCAAGCTGCTATGCTTACAACCACAAACGCTGGGTCAAACAGCTTACAGGTTGGCATTGCGCAAGTCGCCGCCGCTAACGACGAATACCTATGGGTATGGGTTGGTGGAATTGGTGGTGGTGGAGTAGGAAGCGGAGTCAAAGTAAAAGCCGCCGCTTCTTACGCTGCAGATGCTAACCTTCAAACAACAGCCACGGCTGGTGTTGTCGATGATGCTTCTACTACGCTTATTAAGAACGTAGTAGGACTCACAACACTTGTTGGAGCTGGTACGGTTGAGGTTAAATCAACTGGACATTTGTCGGTTAATTAATCGACTAAAAGGGGAGGGCAACCTCCCCAATTTAACGGGGGGTTTATGGCAAGCACAGCGGAACTAATTGGGTTGGGTATGCCAAGTCAGCTAGCTGATAAAGTAGCAGATGGAGTTAGTGCAGTAGTAGTTAACGGAACGGCAGCAGGTGTCAGAACGATACAAAGCACCGACAATGTTAACGATACAACACCATCAGCGGCAGAACTTACGGCGGCATTTGGCGCACCAGCTACGGTTGGAAGTGGCTTTATTGGCGTGGTAAAAGATAACGATGCAGACACAAACTGTTTTGTAGTTGTTAGCAACGGCACATCGTTCTTTTACCTGAAGTTCACAAAAGCAACCTAACACTAGGGGAGGAAGCACCTCCCCAATTTTTTGAGGCATTATGGCAAGCAATTTTACACCAACCAATCCCGGCGCTATGTTTTCAGCGTCGAAACTAGCAGCAGTTACTCCTAGCGATTCAACCGATTTGGGTGCAGTTCGAGCCTTGTTTGTCGGCGGTGCTGGTGACATTAGCGTATTAGCACAAGACGATTCTTCTCCGGTAGTATTTACGGTTCCTGCTGGTATTATTTTACCAATATTTGCGAGTAAAGGTTATGCGACTGGTACTGACGCTACTAATATCGTTGCTATGTATTGATATGATTATTGGACTGCCCGGCGCATCAATTGTTGGTAACAAAATGTCATCTTCGGAGTTTAGTCCGAGCGACATTGCAGGTTTAACTTTATGGTTAAAGTCGGATGCCGGAGTATTAGACGCAACAGATACGCCGATCACTGCCGATAACACACAGGTGAAAACGTGGCAGGATCAAAGCGGCAACGGACTAGATGCCGTACAAGCTAATGCAGCAGTACAACCAGTTTGGCGCAACGCCGCAAACGGAATAAACGGTCAGCCATCGCTTTATTTTAGCAGCGATATTATGGCAACCGCTAATTTAACGGCGGGAGTTTACACAATCTTTGCAGTGCATAAGGCGACGCTTGACGGATTGATTTATGAGCGCAGCGCCTCGGTAAATAGTTTCGACGGAGAGTATTTATATACTCACGTAAATAGCACTATCGCAGTTAGAAGAACTCCACCCGGTTCAAACGCAATCGTAGTACGAAAAGAGTATGTGCCATATTGGGGCATTGGCAACACAACCAAAATTACTTGTCACCAATTTGACGGGACAATAGATGGGATGATTTTGCGAGTTAATGGTTCCGAGGTTAGTCTTTCCCATTCATATACAACAGATCCAACAACCACAAGTGCTACCAATCCTCTATACATTGGAGCTAGAGCAGGAGTAGCAGCACCCTTAACTGGGTTCATTGCCGAGATTATATATTACGACTCCGTTCTGTCAGTGGCAGATGTGTTGAAAGTAGAAAGCTACTTGATTGACAAGTGGGGAACATAAATCCAGCCTTGTCCCAAACATTTGATCCGTGATTTAATATTACCAAAGTAACATACCTTCGGAGGTCAATCATGGTAAATTGGGATCAGATAATGGCAGAGCAGCAACAAACCAACCACGCAGGCGGTCGACGACCTAACGTGCGTTTTTTTGTTGCATACAATCTTAACAGTGTGAAGAGCGCAAACGAGGGTAAGCCCGTATACGACGAGATTACCAGCGTGAGCATAAAGTTTCCCGGGATGGACGAGACCGTTCGTCGTGTTGAGGAGATGGATAAAGCAAACTACCCTCGAGAGTGGGAAGCGTTTAGCAAAGGCATAGAAGCTATTGCAGACGGCACGCCGCTTAGTGAATGGGCTATGATTCCAGCCAGTGCGGCAAAAGAACTCAACCATTTTGGGTTTTTTACGATTGAGCAACTGGCGGAAGCGCCGGATGCAGCAAAAGCAAAGATCGGCACGTTGGCACAGTTTTGCGTCAAGGCTCAAAAGTGGGTCGAAGCGGCATCATCGGATCAGAATAGGATCGTTGCGTTAGAGGCTGCGATTGAAAACGAGCGCAATAGAAACCGGCGGTTAGAAGAAAAGCTAGAGGTGTTGATTGCTCGGATCAACGCAACCGAAGGCACAAACATGACGTATGAAAAAGAGGTAGAGGAAGCACCATCGAATGTTGATATGATAGAAGAGGAAATTGCTCGGGCAACAAAGCCGAGACGAAAGCGTGGGGCATAATTGACTACTCTTCTTGAAAACGTGCAAGCCGTAGCGGATGAAGCCGGATATACAATCGGCTCATCCGTTGTCGGTAGCACGGACACTACCAGCAAGCAATTACTTGCCATTGCTAACCGCATAAACCAAGAGATGTCGCACGCTTATCTTTGGAACAAGATGTTCAAAAGCGGCACAATCACGTTTGTTAGCGGGCAGGCATTGTATGCATTACCAGCCGATTTTAGCCAGTACCATTACGACACTTTTTGGAATCAATCCTCGAGGTGGCGCTTGCTCGGTCAAATGAGTGAGCAGCGATATGCTGATATCGAAGGTTATGGACTAAGTCCAACCGTGTACGATGAATTCCAGATCCGTGGCTTGGCTGATAATCAACTACTGATCAGCCCAACGCCCGGCAGTTCTGGGGATGTTGTCATTTTCGAGTATGTTTCTGATCGCACAATTAAGCCGAAAACGTGGGCTGCATCGACCGCGTTTGGAAACAATAGCTATTGTTTCTACAACGGTAACTACTACACGACCACAGCTGGCGGTACTACTGGAGGAACTCCACCAACGCACACAAGCGGTAGTGTAAGCGATGGGGCGCTCACGTGGACATACTATTCCGGCGCTTATACCAAGTTTTTAGCCGACACCGACGAAACCATATTTAACCCGAAAACATTAGAGCAAGGTATGCTTGAGCGGTTTGCGGAGATACACGGATTGACAACGATTGTGCCGAGGTTTGAGGTAAAACTAAACGATGATTACGCACGTCAAAAAGTTGGGAAGTCATTGTTTGCGGGAAGTGAGTTAAGAATGGAAGTTTATGGCCGAAGTGGTCGAGTAGGATTTGGTACACCGTTATGAGCTATCAAGACCAATTAGCACGATACATGGAGCTACGGCGTCAAGGTTATAGTGGGCCAGCAGCCGCAGAGGAGGCGTTTGGGCCGGGTGGTATTGCTGGTGCGCAGAGAAGCCAGCAGAAGAAAGCGGCTAGGAAGCAACAAATGGCAGGTATTGGACAGACCGCAGGAACGATTGGCGGCCTAGTGTTAGCTAACGAGGGCGTTGATCTTGCCAAGGAGGCGTTTGGTTTAGGTGGCGGCGATAAACTTGCAGATGCGCTAGGCGGCGGTTCATTAAGTATCGAGCGTGCCGTACCTCCTCTAACGACAACAGTTGACGCTAGCGGCATGGGAACCGTTGATCTAGGTGGTGGCGCAGCAGCACCAGCAGCACCAAAGATTGTCAGCGTAAAGGGAAATATTGCAACGATTGACACTCCCGCAGGTTTGCAAGAAATTCCAGCGGAAGCAGCCAGTGATCCGGGGTTTTTAAGCAGTGTAGACTGGGCGAAGGTTGCACAGGGAGGCGCTGGAGCATTACAGCTTTATCAGGCTTATAAATCATTACAAGGTGGCGATAAACTAGGAGCTGGCATTTATGGGGTTGCTGGAGGGGCAAACATAGCTGCATCGGGATTGGCAGGCGCAGCGGCTCAACAGATGGCGGGAGAAGCACTAGGCGGCTATCTATTGCCGGGTGTTAACATTGCGACCGGTTTATATGGCGGCTACAAAACAGCCGAAGCATTGAGCGATATGGCAGCAGGGAAGCAACGCTATAGAGCTGGTGCAATGGGCGGAGCCGGTGCTGGTGCGGCGATTGGAACGGCCGTTCTCCCCGGTATCGGCACAGCAGTTGGAGCAGCCGTCGGTGCGTTAGCAGGTACACTCGGCGCCAAGTTTGGATCTGGTAAAGGCAAGGGTCAGGTACAACGTGATGCAGTGCGTGGAGCATTGCAGGAGCAAGGCGTTTTAGACGAGAACTTTCAAGGTACGTTAGCCGACGGCACAATAACGGATTTTGGCAAGGATGGTTCGATACTCAAAACGAGCTCTATGCAAAAGATGCAAGAAACCAATCCAACTGCGTACGAGCCAACCGTGCAGCTATCCGATGCGCTTGTTTCAGCCTACGGGTTTCTAGGCGACAAGAATAGATCTTTGGGGAGGATGTTTGTGCGTGGCGCGTTAAGCAATGCAGCAGATGATCCAGCAGTAGCCGCGGCAAACATGCGGCATTTTGCAGCACAGCAGGGTATTACTTACGATTTGATGAAGAGCAATTTAGATCAAGGACTGGCAGAGGGACGGATTGAGCAGCCTGAATACAATCGACTCCTCACGGCAGCCGGTCAGTTAGTACCACCAGAGGGAGCGGAGCCGGTACAGGTTCGTGAGGTAAGACCGGAAGCTGGTGAGGTCAATCGGCTATCGTCGGGCATGTATCGGAATGCAAGTGGTAATTTAGTGCGAGCCGGATCAGTGCGGGCAGCGCTTGAAAAAGCATACGGTCGAACGAAACAGAATAATAAAAAAGCGGAGTTATAGTATGAGCATACTAGCCGATCCTAGAACTAATTTAATCATGAGTGGTGGTGTACCATACACTCCACCAACAGCGGAGGAAGAAAGACAACGGTTGGCACAAATACAACAATATCAACAGCAAATGAGAGAGGATCCGATGGCGGAAATGAGACGAGCGCAAGGAATGATGTCACGACCACCAACAGGCGGCGGATTAAGAGAGCTAACACCACGACAGCAACGCAGACAACAATATCTGCAAGCGAGAGGCCGTGAGTTTAGACCGAATCAACGCGTACAGGCACAACCGACAGAAATGCCACAGCAAGAGCTTACAGCACGGCAACAGCGACGCCAGCAATACCTACAGCGTCGTGACGCAAGGCGGGAAAGAGCTGTCGCTGATTACCGTGCGCAACAGCAAGCGCCACAAGGGTTAGATCCTTTTGCCAATGTCATTACTGGGCAAAGACAGCAGGACACGCCGGGGCTACCCGTTGATATGAGTGCAATCGTTCCTTATTCGCAAGATTTAGCACAACAATTTGGACAGCAATTTGGCAACATGCAAACACAGCCAGCAATGGCGCCATTACCGCCGGGAATGACAGCCGGACAGCTTTCCCGTGCTATTACCGGGCAAGGGATGGGAATGGTAGCAGGTGGCGATCCAAACGCATTTACCCCTCAGATTGGTAACGTACCGCAAGGTATGTCAATAGAGCAGTATCAACAGCAAACACCAAGCCCTGCATTTGTTAATCAAATGCCGGGACAATTAAGGACAGGCACGTTTACACCGCAAGGAATGTACCGGCCTCTACCATTTTACGCATCACCACAGCAGATACGTGAAAGGCAAGCCCTCATTGAAACAGGTGGATATTTCGATCAACCAACGCCAGCACAACGGATGAGGTAACGCATGGCGGTGCAGGGTGTCACAATGCCGGGGCCGTATGGAGGCTTGGATCTTGTCAGCCCTATTGACAATATGGAGCCCTTTTACGCATTGGATTTGATCAATGTTTTACCCGTTGGTAATGCTTCCGTTTTACGAAAAGGGTATGTTCAGTTTCAGGACACTAGCAACGCAAACCCAGTAAGAACATTGCAAGCAATGCCGTTGCCCAACGGTAGCTACAAACTAATAGCGGCGGTTGACACAAAGATCTATGCGATTGATAGCGGTGCGGTAACGGATACTGGCGCAACGATCACCGACAGTAATTGTCAAACCGAGATATTTAACAACAAGATGTTTATTTGCAACGGAGCCGACACCGTGCAGGTATACGATGGAGCAACTGGAACGATTGCGAATAGCACGTTCACTGGTGTTACGCTAGCGGATTTAATCAACGTATCGAGTTACAAAAATAGGCTTTATTTTATCGAAAAGGACACCGCAAGTTTTTGGTATGGCGGTACAAACACCGTCGGCAGTTCAGCGCTTACCCAAGAAGATTTAAGCTATGTTTTGAGGCTTGGCGGTTTTCTTGTTTTTGCAGGCAGTTACACGCGCCAAACATCATCAGCATCACAAGACTTGTTTTTAGTGGTGACAAGCGAAGGTGAGGTTTTATGTTACAACGGCGACGATCCGACCAACTGGGAGATTGTCGCACGATTTTACATTGGAAAGCCGCTGGGGTATCGAGCCTTCATCCCAATCAATCAAGATGTTTGGATACTTACTGAGCAGGGTATTGTACCCGTTTCTGCAATGTTTCAAGCTGATCCGCAAGTCGCGGTTGAAACTGTATCCCGGCGAATCAACCCGTTGATTAGTGCAGCAGCGGAGGGATTGCCGTTTAGCAACAGGTGGCAGGGGGTGTTTTATCCGCAAGGACGCCGGGTATACGTGCAAGTGCCGTACAGCGGATTGAAAACGTACTTGCTGGTATACTCAATAGATTCAAACGGTTGGACTAAGTTTCAGCAGCATGATGACGGGGATTGCTTGTCAATTACGATAGCAAACAAAAAGCCCTATTATGGTTCGGATCTTGGCGTCATCTACGAAGCCGAGAACGGTTATAACGACAAGGGGGAGGAGGTTGAGTGGAAAACCGAAATGCCGTTTTCGTTTTACGGCAGCCGGGGAAACTACAAAGCGTTCAAAGACATACGACCCCTTGTAAAAACGGTACGTGGTACGGGTTTTACTATCGGATTAAGCACAGACTTCAGACGCATATCACCTTACGAAACGGTCACAACCAGCACAGGCGGTTTTTACACGCCGTGGAGTAAAGTAGGGACTACAACTGGGCAAATTGGCTTCACACCGTGGGGAAGTAGGTGGAGTACGGGCACAGATTACATATATGATAGGTTTGCAGCCAAGGGACAGGGGCATTGTGCAAGTATTACGATGAGTGGCAATTACAAAGACAAGAGCCTTGAGATATATGGTTTTGAAGTACGTTTTGACGTCGGAGGACAGGTATAATGGCAAAGCGCAAAAGTGCTATGACTAAAAGCCCAAAGCAGGGCAAAAAGACGGGAAGCCCGGAGCGTATACAGCGCCGTATTGAGTTTTTGCGTGCAGCAGACCCGGAAGATCCCCGCATTGCAAAGCTAGAAAAAAGACTAGAGCGATCAGGCGGTGCGCCGGAAGAGGAAGTGGTTGCCTTTGGTGAGCAAACACCAATGCAATATCAGCAGCTATCACCAGCCGAGCAAGTTGGTTCATTACAAACCGGAGCTGGGCAAAACATACAAAGCTATTTGCAACAGCTACAAGCGCAAGGAGCATTTCAGCCGGGAGCTTACGAAGACACTTACCAGCAGGCATATCAGAACGTAATGGGGCAGTTTGAGCTACAAAACCGCGAGCAGTTTGGGCGCGAGCAAGAAGCAGCCGAGGCCATGATTGCTCAACGTGGAATCGATCCGACTGGCGCACAAGCGCAACGAATACGTGATCAGGTTTATCAGCGTCAGGAGAACGCACGGCAGCAAGCAATGTACAGCGCCGAACAGCTAGGGCGTAATCTGCAGCAGCAACAGTTCCAGCAGGATCTAACAACCTATCAAGTACCAACTGCACAATTACAAGCGCTCCAAGGCTACTATACTGGCCAGTTGGGAAGTGTAGAAGCACAACGCCAGAGAGAGTTCGAGGCGCAACAGGCCGCAAAACAGCGAGAGTTACAGCGCGAATTAGGTGCTAGA
>JGI11705J14877_10001624_pt1 | contig 12678 bp, 13 predicted proteins | sample Etolaghawater15m_FD_14877 | JGI IMG/M metagenome (IMG submission 14877) | reverse complement strand
GAGAATTATATCTCTAAAGATGAAAATGTAGCATAAGGTAACAGGTGTTAAAGAGAATTAAGATTTATAAATTGTTGTCTTGACATATTGGGGTAGTATAGTATAGACTAGAAAGTAAAAGGGGTAGATATGTCAGTTAATAGTATTAGAAATTTAATTGAAAGAGCCAATCGCTTATCAGCTAACAAGATTGCACTAATTGATAAAGATGTAAAGATTACATATAAAGAGCTTTATGAAAAAGTAAATCAAATTGCTTTATATATTAGTGCTCTGGGATTAGAAAAAGGTAGCCGTGTGGGTATCTATTCAAATAAAGATTATCATAAAGTAATAGCTATTTTAGCAGTACTTTCTACAGACTATATATTTGTCCCTATTACACGACTTCTTAAAGCTGAACAAGTTGATCATATTGTTAAAGATTGTGATATTAAATGCATGATCACTGATGAACAAAAACTCAAAGTGATTGAAGAGATCAATTTTGATGGTACAATTATTACTGTACAATCGTGCAATAAAGATATAGTCTCTTTTGAAGAGATATACAAGTGTTATAGTAAAGAGTATAGTTGTGATATAAAAGGTCATGATAATGCTGTAATTACTTATTATGATTTTGGTTTAGATGGTTTACCCAAAGGTGTAGTGATAACTCATAGAAATCTAATAGATTGTGCTAGAGTTGTAAATAGCTATCTTGATATTAAGAAAGACGATGTGATATCAGGAGTATTGTCTTTTAGTTTTGATTATGGCTTAAATCAGATATTTTCTGCACTATACGCAAGAGCAACATTTGTAGTACATACAATGACATTACCAACAGACTTTTTTACACATTTAGTAAGAGATAAGATAACTGTATTACCATTAATGCCAATACATATTACACAAATGTTTGATGAAGATCCAAGACGATTACCAAAAGCAGAACAATTGTCTAATATACGAGCTATTACATCATCTGGAGGAAAGATTACAGATTCAATGTTAGCAAAAGTAGAAGAGAGATTTGTATCTTCTAAATTTTATTATATGCATGGATTAAGTGAAGCCTTTAGGTCAACATACCTTGCTCCAACACAATTAAAAATAAGACCAACATCTATAGGAAAAGCTATACCTGATGTAGATTTATATATTATCAATGAAGATGGACAAGAGTGTAAACCTAGAGAAGTAGGTGAGCTTATCCATAGAGGACTAGGTATCTATAAAGGCTACTGGGGAAGAAAGATAGAAACAGATGAAAGATTTAAAAGCATAAAAATACTTGATAAAGTTCTTGATCTTCCTGATAGTTTGACAGATGAGATTGTAGTAGCTAGTGGAGACTTTGTGTATAAAGATGAAGAGGGGTACATATATTTTGTCGGTCGCCATGATGATATGATTAAGTCAAGTGGATATAGATTTAGTCCATTGGAGATTGAAAATGTAGTATATAACAATTTTGACTCAATCTCTAAGTGTGCAGTATTCTCAATAGAAAATGAACTAATAGAAGAAGAGGTAGTTCTTGTATATAGCTCTCTAGAAGAGATAGGTAGAAATGAGATCTTAATGGAACTAAAAAAACATCTACCACTGTATATGCTACCTAAGCAGGTTATTTATAAATACAATATTCCTCTACAAAGTAATAATAGAGATAAAATAGATAAGAAAGCCTTAAAAGACGATATTATTAAACTAACAAAGCATTAACAAATCTTTGTTATCATTTGTTATGTATAAAATATTATTAGTAGAAGATGATTTAATATTAGGTGAAAGTTTAGTTGAGTTTCTTGAAGATAATAACTTTCAAGTTGCTTGGGTAAAAGATGGTAATGAAGCTATAAATATAACCTATGATGAACAGTTTGATATATATTTGCTTGATGTAGATATACCATTTATAAATGGTTTTGACTTATTGAAAAGTTTACGCCAAAGTGGTGATTTAACACCATCTATATTTCTTACAGCAAAAGTAAATACACAATCATTATCAATTGGTTTTGAAGTTGGTGCTGATGATTATATAAAAAAGCCATTTGATATTGATGAGTTGTTAATTCGTATTAATACACAAATTAAAAAAACATTCAAAAGTTATCATGATCTATTAATCTACAAAGATCTTATTTTTAATATATCTACTAAAACCATTAGTAAAAATGATGAAACAATACATCTAAGTCCAACTCAATTATCGTTATTTGAACTATTTATGAAAAATATAAATAAGCCAATATCCAAAGAAGATATCTTATTTCATATATATAAAGGTGAAGAGGGTAGTGAAGCAGCTTTAAGGGTACAAATTACAAAATTAAAGAAGATAGGCTTAAATATTACAAACCAAAGAGCAGTGGGATACAAACTTGAAGAATTATGAAAAGAATGCCTTTTATAAAATCTTTTTAGGTTATTTTATATCGGTAACAATATTTATATTACTACTTGGATTTTTATATTTTCAACAGCATAGAAATATTATTTTACAAAAAACTGCAATGGATATGCATCAATATCTACTACAACAAAAAGATAAAAATTTTAAATATCAACAAGATGGATATAGCTTATCAATATCAGATGTAAGTAAAGTAAAAAAACAACTACCAAAAAAAGATGGCAACATATACTATAAAGCATTTTCAAATAGATATATTGTAAATATAGATGCAAAGATTGTAGATTATAAGATACAAAGCCTGAAAAGATTCACTATCATATTACAAATATTATTGATAGCTTTATTTTCTATTATAAGTTATATCTTGGCAAAAAGATCTTTAAAACCTATGGTTGATACTATTTCTCATCTAGATAGATTTATTGGTGATTTGATACATGATATTAATACCCCTATTGCATCTATAATATTAAATACTAAAATGTTAAAAAAAGATATAACTGATAGTGGAAAGAAAAAATTAAAAAGGATAGAAGATAGTGCTAATAATATTACAGCATTATATGAAAATTTAGAAATATTACTTAATAAAAAAGTGGTTAAAAAAAGTGATATATACTTAGATAGAATAATAAATGAACTAGTAGAAACATATAAAAGTATATATCCAAATATAATATTTGAAATAGATATACAAAATGAAAAATATACTACAAGTGAGATTGCTATTAGTAGAATACTAAATAACATTATTTCAAATTCATGCAAGTATAGTGTATATAATAATCCTAGTATCAAAATAGTATCTAAAAATGGCATATTAATAGTTGAAGATAATGGTAAGGGGATTAAATATCCCAATAGTGTATTTGAAAGAAACTATACTGAATGTGATAGTGGTCATGGGATTGGTATGCATATTGTATATAGGTTATGTAGTGAATTAGGACATAAAATCAGTATTATCTCTAAAGAAAATCATGGTACAAAGGTAATAATTGAGTTTTAAATATTAATAATCCATTAATACTTTTACTATAAAATTTTACCAGTATTAAAATATGAAGGTATTAAATGAGTTGGAAAGTAAAAGCTGAACATAAGTTTGAAAATTTATCAGACTTTATTTATGATAATAAAATTAAAGTTATTGTCTTTGTATTAGCAATTGTAATAGCATTTGCTTCACAAATAAAACACTTACATATGGATACATCCACAGAAGGATTTCTTCACAAGGATGATCCACTTAGAATTGAATATAATCTATTTCGAGATCAATTTGGTAGAGATGAAAAAGTATTAATAGCAATACAAAGTCCAAATATTTTTACACTGGATTTTATCAATAAACTTAATAAACTACATAAAGAATTAGAAAATAATTTACCTTATATTGATGATGTAAATTCATTAATCAATGCAAGAAATACAAGGGGTACAATAGATTCTTTAATAGTAGATGATCTATTTGATGAATTACCAAAAACACAAAAAACTTTAGAATATAAAAAGAATTTAGCCGTAAATAATCCAATTTTAAAAGATTTAATGCTCAATGTTGAGGGGACAATAACTACAATTATTATTGATACAGCAACATATACGTCATTTGATAAGGATGGAAAATTACTTCCTCAAATAAATGATGATGCTGGGTTTGATGATGAAAATGTTTTAGAAAATGTATCAAAAGCATTTTTAACAGATAAAGAAAATAATGAAATAGTAAAACAAACAAAAGAGATAGTATCAAAATATCAAAGTGATGATTTTAAAATATTAGTATCAGGAACAGCTGTAATTAATTCAGAATTAAAATCATCAATGACAAGTGATATGCAAAAATTTATTAAATTTGTATTGCTAGTAATGGTAGTATTTTTGGCACTTATGTTTAGAAGAATTTCTGGTGTCGTTTTACCGTTAATTACGGTTATATTCACAGTGCTTACTGCATTATCATTAATGGCAATATTTGGTGCTCCTGTAACTGTAGTAACTCAGATTTTACCATCTTTTTTGCTTGCCGTTACAATTGGAGCTAGTATCCATCTATTAGCAATATTCTTTAAAGAATTTAACATAATAAAAGATAAGAAAAAAGCTTTAAGATACGCTATGGGGCATAGTGGATTGGCTATTGTGATGACATCAATTACAACTGCAGCTGGATTATGGTCATTTTCATTTTCCGAACTAGCCCCAGTATCAGATTTAGGTAAATTTGCAAGTGGCGGTGTGATTATTGGATTATTATTTACTCTTGTATTATTACCAGCATTATTATCACTTTTAAAAATAAAACCAAAAGATGTAATAATTAAAGATGATTGTGAAGTTGAAACACCAATGGATAAATTATTAATTAAAATTGCTAAAATATCTGTCTCTTATCCAAAATTTATTATATCAATTAGTGCTATTGTTATATTTGTATCATTAGCAATTGCATCACAACTTAGATTTTCACATAAGCCAATTGTATGGTTTGATGAACAGCATCCAGTAAGAGTGTCAACTGCTTTAGTAGATGACAAATTAAAAGGTTCGGTCACTCTAGAAATAATAGTTGATACAAAAAAAGAAAATGGGCTATATGAACCAGAGATATTAAATGCTATTGATAGTTTCTCACAAAATATTATGAAAATACAAAGTGATAAATACTATGTAGGTAAAACATTAAGTTTGGTCGATATTATCAAAGAAACAAATAAAGCTTTAAATGAAAATAAAAAAGAATTTTATACTATACCTCAAGATAAAAATATGATTGCACAAGAGTTATTATTATTTGAAAATTCTGGTAGTGATGATCTTGAAGATTTTGTGGATAGTGGTTTTTCTAAGGCTAGAATTACAGTAAAACTACCATATATTGATGCAATTGATTATGTAAATCTTATCAAAGAGATTAATGATGAAATAGATGCTCATTTTAAAGGAAAAGTGGAAGTTACAGTGACAGGTATATCAAATCTATTAGCAAGAATAATGGATGCTGCTATTACAAGTAGTGCTATTTCTTATATCTTAGCATTAGCACTTATTACAGTGATGATGTTAGTACTTATTGGTCATATTAAAATTGGACTTATATCTATGATACCAAATATTGCTCCAATACTTATAATGACAACAGTTATGGTAGTTTTTGATATGCCACTAGATATGTTTACAATGCTAATTGGTGCAATTGCAATTGGACTTGCTGTTGATGATACAGTACACTTTATGCACAACTTTAGAAGATATGAATTGATCCATAATGATATAGATAAAGCAGTACGACTAACTTTGATGACAACAGGTAGAGCTATGATAGTAACCACAGTAGTATTGTCTTTTGGATTCTTTGTATTTATGGGAGCATCGATGTCAAATATATTTAACTTTGGATTATTAACAGGAATTGCTATTGTTGTAGCTGTATTGGCTGATTTCTTCTTGGTGCCTGCATTGATGAAAACAATGGTTACAAATAAAAAGGATTTAAAATGATTAAAAAACTCTTACTAACATTAACTTTAGGGTCAACTGTACTTCTAGGACAGACAGGCTTGGAGATTATGCAAAAAGTTTTAGATAGGGATGATGGAGATAATATTATTACCAATATGCAGATGCAACTTATTGACAAAGAAGGTCATAAGAGAATTAGAGATATGAGGACATACTCTAAAGATAAAGGGAAAGATGAGCTAAAACTTATTTTCTTTTTAAGTCCTAGTGATGTTAAAAATACTGCATTTTTAACATATGATTATGCAGATGATGAAAAGGACGATGACCAATGGTTATATTTACCAGCTTTAAATAAAACAAAGAGAATTCCAGCTAGCGATAAAGATAGTTCATTTATGGGAAGTGATTTTACATATAGTGATATGACAGATCCTATTTTAAGTGATTATACATATAAGATATTAAAAGAAAGTATCGTTAAAAGAAAAAGTGGAAATGAGAAAGTATGGATTATTGAGCGAATACCTAAAAATGAAGATGTAATTGATGAGACAGGCTATATAAAATCCATAGCATATATAAGGCAAGATAATTATATGCTTACAAGAGCAATACATTATTTGAAAAAAGCTGGACGTATAAAATATATGGATGTTAAAAAAGTTGAAAAAATTGATGGGATTGATACTGCAATTATTACAACAGCTACAACCACAAAAGGTAAAAGAACTCTACATAAAACTATCCTTATTAATAGTGATGTAAAGATGAATCAAAATTTAAAAGAATCAATGTTTACTGTTAGAACACTTGAAAAAGGTTTATAGGTAATGTTTAATGCTAAATTTTTAATTTTTAATTTTCTTACTATTATTAGTTTAGTAGCTAATGATGGTTTTTCTGATGATGAGGTTATTGAAGTTATTCAAACACAAAAAAAAGAAGATCTTACAATATATGGTTCTTTGACATCTTCTTTAAATTATAGCTATCAAGATAAAAGTACAATATCTTCATCTAAAATATCTACAAATACAAAGCTAGAATATAATGGATTTAAATCAAAAAAATTAAAAATGACGATTAAGGCATATAAGGACTATGATACAAATATAAATAATGATCAAGAGTTTGATATAAATGAACTTACTATTGAAGGATCACTATCAAATACAGTTGATTACAAAGTGGGAAGACAAATTGTAGTATGGGGAAAATCTGATAATATTAGAATTACAGATATATTAAATCCTCTTGATAGTACAACACCAGGTATGGTAGATATTGAGGATTTACGACTTGGTCGTGTGATGACAAAAGTAGATAATTATCTAAATGATTGGACAATTAGTACAATTTTACTACATGAAAATAGATATTCAAAGATGGCAGAACCTGGAAGTGATTATTATAGTAGTATAATTGCCAATCAAATTTTAAATGAACCATCTAATTCAATTAAAAATACAGGAGTTGCATTAAGTGCTAGTGCAAATTTTGAAGGCGAAGATTTGTCATTTTATTATGTAAATCAGTATATAGATAATAAGTCTTACAAATCAAATATGTTAGGATTTGCATACAATAAAGTGATTGAGAGTTTTTTACTTAAAACAGAATTAGCATATTTTGATAATTATGATAATAACACTATAGATTCTAAAATAGATTCATTAATTGGATTAGAATACAGTGGGATTAAGGATGGAAGTGTGTCTTTAGAAGTTGCCAATAAAGATGATGATATTCAATATGCTCTTAGATTTACACAAAGCTATATCAATCAAACTTTAGATTTTACAGCACTTTATAGTGGATTTAAAAAAGATTTAAGTGGTGGAGGATTTTTAAGAGTATGGTTTGATTATGATATAGATGACAAATTCTCTACACAGTTTGGTATGATTAACTATAATGGGGGTACAAACTTAGCCCTTGAAACGATAAAAAGTAATGATAGGTTGTTTGCTAGTTTAAAATACAATTTTTAGATTCTTGTTTTATGTCAATAAATTAAGCCCCTAAAAAAGGTAAAATTTACACCATGATAGAAGTAAATAACTTAACAAAAAAATTTGGTAAAAATATATCTTTGGACGATGTAAGTTGTCAATTCAAAAAAGGTGACTCTATTGCACTTATGGGTGCAAATGGTGCAGGTAAAACAACATTAATTAGATCAATATTGGGATATTATCACCCTGATAGTGGTAATGTATTAATTAATGGCCTAGATCCAATAAAGCAACGAACAAAAGTATTAGAAAATATCTCTTTTGTTCCTCAATTACCACCACCAATTAAGCTAAGTGTATCAGAATTAATATCTTATATCCATGCAAGTGCAAATGTTGATAAAGATTTAATTATACATTATTGTAATGAGATGAAATTAGATATATTAGCAAATATGAATAAGTCATTTTTTTCACTAAGTGGTGGTATGAAGCAAAAGCTTTTAATTGCTATTAGTTTAGCCAAACCAAGTGATATTATCATTTATGATGAACCTACAGCAAATCTAGATCCAAAGGCTAGAGATGATTTCTATAGACTTTTAAAGCAAAATGAAGATGAGAAAATTTTACTATTTGTAACACATAGACTTGAAGAGGTAGAATCTTTAGTAAATAGACAAATATATATGGATTTAGGGAAGATAGTATCTGATGAAGCAGTTTAAGTATATATTATTTATCGCTATATTTATCTCAATATTTACAGGATGTGAAAACAAGATTAAAGAGGGTGTAGGAGATGTACACTGGGATAGGGATATGTGCGACCTTTGTAAAATGGTTGTAAGTGAAAGACATTATGCTGTGCAAGTAATCAATCCAAACAATGGTAAAAGTTATATGTTTGATGATTTAGGTTGTACTGTAATATGGTTCAAAGAAGAAAAAATTTCTTGGGAAGATCAAGCAAAAATATATATTACAGATGCTACAAATGGAAAATTTATAGATGCTAGAAAAGCATATTATGATACAAATAGTAGAACACCAATGGATTATGGGTTTGGTGCATATGAACAAAAATCAAGCATAGACCCATCAAAGATAATTATTGGGTACGATGAGGCAAGGCTTAGAATTTTACGAGGTGAAACTACTCAAAATCCTCTTATTAGAAAAGGTAATTAATGAAAAATTTAATGTTGATAGCATATTTAGATTTAAAAGAATCTCTTAGAGCAAAATGGTTTTTAGTATACTCACTTGTATTTGGTGGACTAATTGCACTATTTTTTATTGCTGGTGTAACTGAGTCTCAAGTGATGGGATTCTCTGGTCTTAGTCGTTTATTACTTATGTACATTCAGATTACTATAGTGATACTGCCTATATTTATTTTAATTACAACAGTTAGGTCAATATCAGGAGATAGAGATAGTCATGTATTAGAATATATGCTGTCTTTTCCTATATCATTAACTCAATATTATTGGGGTAAAATTATTGGTAGATTTATCACTGTTTATTTACCTGTATTATTAGCTATGGTGATTGCAATTGTATATGGATCGATAAAAGGTGCATCTATCCCTTGGGATATTTTCTTTTTATATACAGGATTATTATTTGCACTTTCATCTGCATTTCTTGGGATTGCATTTTTTATATCTTCATTTGTAAAGTCATCAGAAGTAGCATTAGGAATTGCATTTTTTGTATGGATTTTCTTATTATCGTTTATAGATATAGCATTAATTTCACTTATGATGCAGCAGAGATATAGTGAGGAGTTAATTATAGCAATAGCACTAGCAAATCCAATGGAGATATTTAGAGTTGCAGCTATCTCTTTATTTGACCCAGAGCTTACAGTAATGGGACCAGTCGCATTTCATATACTTGATAATATAAAGCAATCATCATTTGTATTATTGTCAGTTGGATACCCTGTAGTACTTGGATTATTGTTTGCGTTTGCTGGATTTAAAATATTCCAGAAAAAAGATTTAGTCTAATATATTTAAATAGGAGAGAAAAATTATGTTAAAAAAGATTTTATTAGGTTTATTTGTGAGTACAATTTTTGTATTTGCTAGTAACAGTCATGGACATTTGCCATTAGCTAAAGCACCAAAAAATTATGTGATGGATTATGATAAAAATACGGAGTGTTTAGTAAGACATCTAAAAGTATATAAAGAGCCAAGATGGGCATCTAAGATTGAACTAAAAAATGGTAAAAAACTTTTTTTCTCTAGTCCAAAATCTATGTTTGAATTTTATCAAAGACCAGGGAAATGGTATTTTGTAGGTGTAAAAAGTGAACTTGATTTTAAAGATATTATTGTAACTGACTACAATAGTTTAAAGCTAATAGATGCAAGAGATGCTTACTATATCTATGGATCAAGAGCAACATCACCATCTGGAGATGATTTAGTAGTGTTTGAGACAAGAGAAGATGCAGCAGAGTTTTCAAAAAATTATAATGGTAAAAGAATTATGACTTTCGAGCAAGTAAGTCCTAGTTTAATTAATCTTATAAATGGAAGAATTTAAACTTCATTAATTAAATATAAGAGATATGATGAGAATATTTATAGCTTTTTTAGCATTTATTTCTTGTCTATCCTCAAATACCCTTCAAGATGCAATAGATAAAGCCGAAGCTGGATCTGTTATTAAACTTCAAAATGGCATATATATTGGTAAATTAAATATCACTAAATCTCTTATAATAAAGGGTATTGGTGATGATGTAATAATCAAAGGTGATGGTATAGATGATGTCATTACAATACAATCAGATAATGTAACATTAGATAATTTAACAATTACAAATAGTGGTAATAGAATAGAGAATCTTGATAGCGCAATACTAGTAAAAAATAGTAAAAATATTAAAATTATTAATTGTAAAATTATTGATAATCTATATGGTATAAATCTCAAAATAGTAAAAGATTCAATCTTCAAAAATAACTATATCAAAGCAAGAGATAATGATATTAGTCTAAAAGGTGATGCTTTTAAAATATGGTATGGAACAAACTGTATCATTGAAAATAATATTATTGAAAGTAATCGTGATACAACACTTACCTATTCAAATAATAATATTATTAAAGATAATAAATTTATAAATAATCGATATGGCACACATATTTCATTAAGTAAAAATAATATCCTTAAAAATAATTTTTATCAATATAATTCTGTAGGACTTATACTTATGGGGGCTAAAGAAAGTAAGATATTTTCTAATAAAATATTAAGTAGTAGAGGTGCAGCTGGTATGGGAATAGTTGTAAAAGGTGGTATGGATCTACATTTTAAATCCAATAAAATTAGTTTTAATACTCATGGGTTTTATATAGATACTAAAGAGGAAGAGGAGGGGATGCAACGATATATAAAATACAATGAAATATCATATAATAAAGAGGCGCTTCACTTTCATGCGGCTATTAAAAATAATACAATCATAGGAAATAAGATCTTTGGAAATATTGAAGATGTAGCTAAGGATGTGCGAGGAAATTTTACACATAAAAACACTATAGAGTATAACTACTGGGATAGATATACAGGATTTGATACAAATGGTGATAATGTAGGTGAAACTGTACATAAAAATATGCAGTATGCTTCACAACTATGGCATTATAATAAAAAAGTTAAATTTTTTTATGGTAGTCCTATTATGTCTATTATTGATTTTCTAAGTCAATTAGCACCATTTGTTGAACCGGTTATATTGTTAGTAGATAAAAAACCTATAGTAAATAAAAGTGATAAATTTTAAAAAATAATTTTTAACTATTAATATAAATTAACAATTAATTTACAATAGTACTATAGAATAATATAATATTTAAATAGTGAGAGAATAATTAATTGATTAAAATTTTATACTTAGAAGATGATTTAAATTTATCAAATACTATTGTTGAGTTTTTGGAAGACAATCATTTTAATGTGACACCTACTTATACCTCAAAAGAGACATTAGATATGCTATATGAAAATAATTTTGATATTTTAATATTAGATGTAAATGTACCTGGACAAAACGGATTTGACTTATTAAAAGATTTAAGAGAAGCAGATATTATTACTCCCACGATATTTACTACTTCATTAAATGCTATAGGTGATCTAGATAAAGGATATGAAAGTGGCGCAGATGATTATTTACGAAAGCCATTTGCACTACATGAATTATTACTACGAATCAATGTATTAGTAAAGCGAGTTTACAATCATCAATCAAGCCTAATAAAAATTAATTCAAATATCTCGTATAATATTAATACTCAAGAATTATCTATAAATAATAACATAGTTAATTTAAAACATAAAGAATCTGAACTTCTAAAATTATTTATTCAACATAACAATGAATGTGTGGTATTTGATACAATTTATCATACAGTTTGGTCATATGATGAAGTATATAGTGAGACAAGCTTAAGAACTTATATCAAAAACCTTAGAAAAATACTTGGAAAAGAGATGATTCTTAGTATTAAAAAACAAGGTTATAAATTTGTTATTTAATATACTTAATAAAAATAAAAATAAAAATATTAAACAAACAATATTAAATGTTGTATCAATTTATTTAATAACTACAATATCATTATTGTTGACATTGGGATTTTTTTATATCCATTCACAAAAAGAGCAAATTTTACATACTCAAAAACAACAAATGGATTCTCAAGCCAATTTAACTATTATAATACCCCAAGAAAAACAAACAACTTTTTATAAATCTTAATTCCAAATAACAAGAATATTTGATAAGATAAAAAGATAATTTAAGGGGCAGAAAATGAG
>JGI11705J14877_10001622_pt1 | contig 12690 bp, 18 predicted proteins | sample Etolaghawater15m_FD_14877 | JGI IMG/M metagenome (IMG submission 14877) | reverse complement strand
CCATAAACGGGTCAAACTCACCCTCACCCTCAGTCCCACTAGCGTTTGGCTTGTTTAAAACCTCTACAGCAGGCACAAAACCGAGTGTATTCGGCCTAGTTTTAGCTGGAGTCAGCACAGAACCAGGCTCAAGCTCAAAACTGAGTTCAGTATCACTTTCGATTTCGTTAATTTCGTCTGCCGTGATGGTCAAACGGACATAACGCTTGTTCTGTCCGTAAGAATTAGCCGGAAGACCTAAATTACGGTTTTTAACTTTGTAGCTGTAAAGGATTACGACCTCTTCTACGTTGCCATTAAGGTCGTGGTAAACCCGATACTGATTTTTATTAAAAAAATAGATCTGATATTTAAGTTTTGGATCTGGTCGGAAGTAAAACAGACCACAGCCATCGATCAAAAAATTTCGAATAATCGCCGGGAAGCGAATATCCAACTTGTTCAACGCAATAACATCTTGTAAAAAAGAAGTTCTGCTGTTGTAAGTGTCTTGATCGCAGTAAAAAGTGACACCCTTCTTAATCATTAGAAGGGTCATCTGCTGGATGTGGCTTAACACCACCATCGTTGCGGACTGACTAGAACGATCTTGAGTCCGCGAAGCCTCTAAGATCTCTTCAAATCGAGTCCTGGTTTCAGTACTAGAGGCCATTAAAAGTCACTTCAGTCTTTTTTGCGCATTTCCTTAGCTTTACGAGCTTTGTCGCGAGCACTTTTGCGCTTTTCGTTTTTGGCTTCTTCACCGCTGGGAGCCTTGGTTTCTTCTCGTTTTTGCTTGAACTTCTCCAGAAGCTCCGCAGGCATTTTATTAGCCATCAGGTAACAGATAATTTTTGACTCTCTCTATTTTAAACACTTCTTGAGGCAAATCCTCAATCGGGTACTCGGCAATAATGTGATCCTGACGCCCAAGCATATCGATAGAACCCAGCTTAGGTTCAAAGTTATCACACATTTCGTTAACAGCAGGCGTATCGCATTCAAAATGAGCAAACGACTTCAACTTTGCTTTGCGGCGACCAGCGTCGCCCATCCACGAAAAGTGCCAACCAGCGTTACGATCACCAACGTAAACATTATTGTCTGACGCACGCAGTGAAGAAAGAGTCCCAAAACTCTTGAGCTGTCCCACGGTGCAAACGGTGCCGCAACGCCAGTTAAAAAACTCACCATCTGGAGACTGAAGCTGCCGATCAGCACGCCCGTAATGCATGGACATACTCAGGCGCACAATCTTGTCTGGATTATCGAGAACTGCCTGCTTGGCTTCTTTAATAATCTCAGGGTTTGTGATCTCGTCACAGTCCGAACAAATAAAGAAAGTATCGTCTGGCATCATGTGGAGGCCAACTCCAAGCGCATCGCGCTGGCCTCGCTCCCTAACCCAAGGATCCACAACCTCTTCTACCGGTGGGAGCTCAACGTGCAGAACTTGGATTTTTTCTTCTGGAAGTCCAAGTTCTCGAATCGTGTCTAAGCAAGTGAACGGTTTTTCCTCACCACGGTGGGTGCGATTCGCATCTGCAATCAAAAAACCGTCTACATACGGTTCCAGCATGCGGATGCGGAGCTCTAAAAGTTCTCGTTCGGTGAAATAGGGAAAAGCGTCGATCAGCACGAGTCATTAACAAGACTGACAATATACTAACTCAATAGTCGGTCGGAGCAACAGACTGCATACGAGAACGAGCTTCTTTAAGTAGACCATTTTTCATCGATTCCACGCGATTGTCCATCGGCTGGTCAAAACCAGACTCAGAGGACATTTCGCGCACAGAATCGGGAGGCATAGGAGCCCCAGATTCGTATTCAACCGACTGTCGAACGTCGTCACCGAACTGAGCTTCTTGCCCTGTGGACTCAGCTCGTTGACGGTCGGCAGCTTCTAGCTGGTTTCGGTAAGCCTTGCCGAAAGCTGAACTAGCACGTGCGTAAGAATCCATATCAGTAAAGAATAAAAAGTCCAGGTAAGTTGCCGCTAATAACAGCCGTACAAGAAATCGGGAACAATTGATTACCCGCTAACTCAATAGCAGAAGCAACTTGACCAGGAGCATCGGTAAGCTCAACGGCTAGATACCCTTTATTCTGATTCGAGTCGGACTCAAGAAATAATGCGCGGCACGCAGGAAACCTTATGGTATCCATAGTCCCAGACAAAGAAACTGCGAACCCACTTGCATATGGAAGTTGAGAAGTTTGTCCGTAATAAGAACCAAAAGCGCGGACGTCCATAAACTACGAAGTCAGTAATGTAAGTCTACTCTGCTGACACCTGTTTGATGTAATCCAAATACACCTCAGCTTTCTCTAAAGAAGTGTTTCCTCCTTTATGCCGCTCCCTCCAAATATATTTAAGGGCGTTTCCTTTACAGAATCCTCGATACTCTTCGGGCGTTAGTGCCGCACGAATAGCATCAATGCATTCAATATCGCCTTGAACATAATGAGCAGGATGTTCTACTTGTTCCATAGTTACTCAAACATCGAAAAAGTCGTGATTAAAGAGGTATCACCTACAAGTTCCTTTGAATACTTTGTATCCATATGTTCAACAAGAGCAAACTCTGGAATGGTCAACCCATAGTCTGTTCTTGTGAGAGGAACCACACGGCGGTGCTCTTGATGTGGACTAAGCCCTTCAAAAGCTAAACCCATAGAGGATCTATCGGCAATAGGCCAATTTCTGTGGGCAGTCTTGAGATAGCTGGAGTGAGGGTCGCAGCTATCCGAAACAATATAGGCTTCAGCTTGCTCTTGGTCAAGAATCATCAGTCCCGCATACGGATTCCCGAGAGAGATAAAACAAAGAACATCGGGATCTTCTAAGTAAAGATACGTTGTTGCTTCGTAGGGACGATCACCCCAAACGTTATGCGTAAGCCCCGTAACATTCCACTTCTTGTAGTTGTCAAAAGGAACTTTGTCAGAGTTTTTGAGTTCGTATCGGCAGAATCCAGGCTCTAAATTTAACTGTTTTAACTTATCTTTGTACTTAAGCCAGTAATTAAAATTCTCTTCCGTAAAGTGCATATCGTTCTCAGCGTAAATATAAAAATCAAAACTTTGGCTCGTAACAAAGAATCTTAGATCAGCTTTATGTGCCCACGTGAGCGAGTAACCTTCATAAGAAGCGTCAGCAATATGGGTATAAACATCTAAGTCTTTGACATTGGCTTCAATCAGTTCGTAAAGCTCAGGAACATCTTGCTCATGCGCTTTATCCACATAGATATAGACCGTCTTACTTCCAGGCAGCTTCGAGTAACCTTGCAAAGCACGGAGTAAAGGATCAAACCGCGACAGGGGATCATGAGCAGTTAGGGCGATAAAAAACTTAAACATTTCAGTACTCGATGGAGAAGTTGCCTCGTTTTTGTAAAAACGTCATGAGCCAAGTATATGCGTCCAGTAAATCATCATGCGAGGTAGCACCTATGTTAACAAGCTGATCGGTAAGCGCATCAAACTTTCTGTATTTGTTAAAGATAACTTTTTTGTTTTCCAGTAAGCCTAGAGTTCCTCGGAATCGAGCTACCTTGTCTCCTCTAAAACCTTTAACTTCGTGAATATGAAGATTACTTAAACCACGCTCGTTTAGGAGCACGCGCCTGAGGTCAGCTGCAAGAGAAGCTTGATATGCAACAGACTCAACAACAAGAGTCACCGTGGAGTACGTAGGAAAGTACTGATCTTCTTGCAGTTCTAGAATTCCCCATTCGACAAGCATATCGCATAGCAAATCAATTTTCTCAAGGTTGCCAATAGAGCGCACCTGGTGCGCGTCAATAATGTAATATTTATCTTTTAATCTGCCTCCCAACACAAACGCTGTGTAGTCGGACGTTTCATTTTTACTTGCCGAAAGGTCTATGCCAACAGCAAGAGAATCAAACTCAGTGACAACCTCACCTTTCACAATTAGATCTGGCGACAAAACCAGATCCGAAGTCATCACAGGTTGTTGCTGGTACTGGTATGCAAACGCTACCGGATCAAGTTCTTTTTGCTGAAGCAAATAATCCACGGACCACTGCTCAGGCCAGTAGCTGATTGGATCTCCCGCGTCATTGTACGTAACTGCCTCCTGAACGACTTGCTTCCACCCTTTTTGGGGGATAAACATAGTTTTATGAATATCTAGCGGGTGGAAACGAGTACCAAGACATATACAACGACCACCCTCAAAGACAATAGGTGCAATAACAGAACTCCAGTTAGAGTTCATCTCATCCCTAATAGCTGGATTGCGTATATCAGCACTAGACTTAATAGGGTCATCAACTATAACTGCGTGAGCACGCTTAGACGTAATAGAACCCCGTAAGCCAGCTGCGCGTAGTGTAAATTCTTCATCACCAACACGAGGTATGCCAGCATAATCAAAATCAATAGACCAACCAATATCTGACTGCATCCCAGGCTTTAGGCGACAGCCAGGAAAAATTTTTTTAAACGTACTGCTATCTACAATTTGTTTAATAATCCTGCTTTTAGGAATAGCCGTAGCGATGTTGTAAGATACGTAGATAATCTGAAGAGGTCTTTGTGCTACTGTATGGCGACCAATGCACCAGGCAGTAAATAAATTCAAAACGCTGGACTTGGCAGAGCCACGTGGGCTCAAAATATCAATATTAGGACCAGCAATATCAAGTAAATACCGATTACTCTCTCCAGTTATAAGCTCTCTGTGCCACTGCAACATATGCTGCGCAGGAGGTTTATCCATTAATGTACAGAACGTAGCAAAATCATCTTTTGCTCTAGTAAATACGTTATCAATTGCAGAATCTGAACTGCTTTCAACTGCTTTTTGAGCTCGTAGCTTTAGTGCACGGCGATAAGCAAATGTCTCTCGGCTAGGCATATTCCTAAAACTGTCTGTATACTGTTAGCAAGATTCTACAGCTTTATGGCAAAAATTCTCTGGTACGGGGATATCCTTTCTAACACGGGTTTTGCTCGTGTGACTCACAGTATCTTAGAGCACCTCAGCAAAGATAATGAAGTAGTTGCGTTTGGGATCAACTATATGGGGGATCCTCATGACTTACCTTTTAAGGTCTACCCTGCCACAGCGGCAAACCCTTCAGATCGTTTTGGTATCGGACGACTTCCCGACGTTGTAGAAAAAGAAAAACCTGACGTTTTTATCTGCCTGAACGACATCTGGATTGTTAACCAGGTGTGGGAACGCATNCACTTTCTNAAAGACCAAATTAAATTTAAATTTATTCCTTACTTTCCNATCGACTCCGAATGGTATACAGCATCNATGATGCGNTTTATNAAAGACTGGGATTTTCCGATTACGTTCACGATTGAACAAGCTCAGCGAATCATGGCTCACGGTGTACAGCCAAAGAGCCTTGCGGTCCTTCCTCACGGAATNGACCCTGCCAAATTTTATGAAATCGATATTGAAGAAGCGCGAGAAGCGTTGGGACTTCCTAAAGATAAGTTTATAGTTTTAAATGCCAATAGGAATCAACCACGTAANCGCATCGATCTGACAATCAAAGCGTTTGCCCAATTTGCAAAAGATAAACCGGATACTATGTTGTATCTGCATATGAGCGAAAAAGATCTTGGATGGAGTGTGCGTGAGTTGTTTGAGTCCGAAATGACTCGGCTAAACATTTCTCCAGATAATCGTCTAATCATGACTTCAAGTAATATAAATTACACAAATGCTCCACCAGACGAACTTCTGAATAAAATCTATAGTGCGTGTAACGTAGGTATTAACACAGCTGACGGAGAAGGTTGGGGTCTTGTTCCTTTTGAGCACGCTTCTTGCAAACGAGCGCAAGTCGTACCTAACCACACTTCGTGTAAAGACATCTGGAAAGACAGTGCATGTTTAATCGATGTTGCAGCATGGATACGCGATAAGGATCTTGGAGTTGAAAGAGGCTTGGTCAATGTTAACCACGCTGCAGAACTCCTTTCCTGTTTATACGAAGACAAAGAATATCTAGATCATACAGCTCAGGAGTGCTACAGAGTTACTCAAAACCCAGCTTTCCGTTGGGACAAGATTGCCGAAGGCTTTGAAAAAGCTATTGAAGAGGTGTGCAAATGACAACCCAACATCATCGCTACCACACTGCGTACTCTTACGTAACTCATCCTTTGAAAATAACCCCTGAAAAAGGAATCCCAAATGTTTACAAACAAGCAGATGATCTTGGAGGTTCTTTTGTACGGATCAACCGAGGGTTAGACAAAAACCATGTAGCCAACTTTAGTCCATCAATAGTTAAACATCGAAGACACACTGTTATCGCGTGGAGGGCTCAGCCAGAACCCTTTTGTTTTCGACACGATATGAAATATTTTTACTACAACAACACTCCTACAGAAATTTATGTAGGTCAGTTACACAATGACGATACAATTTTAGCGGCTAGAAAACTGCGCAGCAAACCTCATCGACTGAGCTACGAAGACCCACGCTTGTTTTTAACGCCAGACGATGAGCTTTACGGACAATTTGTTACAAGTTCGTATGCGTCTAAATGGGATACGAACAAATCCGTAATGGTTAAGTCTCCAAAAGTATGCGTAGGACGCATTGATGAGTTTGGTGAACTAACTGACGCTGTTTACCCTCCAGTAGGTGGAAACCACGTGGACGGAAAAACAGAGAAAAATTGGTGCTTTTTTAGCGATGGCGACAAACTTCGCTTGCTTTACGCAACTGTGCCAGTAACGATTAAAACCCCAGGAGAAAAAGAAATTCAAATTAACAGCGATTGCCTTAAAAAGATTACGGGCGGTAGTCCTACTTTTAACTCAACTGCTCCGATTGACATCGGAGATGAATGGCTTGTGTTTTTTCACTGGAAGCACATGGCTGTTGAAAACTTTAACGAACGCCCTTACTTGCTTTATCACCTAGGGGCATACTGTTTAGACAAAAATTTAACTCGAATAACTCGAATGATGAAAGAACCCATGTTCAGTGGCTCTACAAACGACGAGCTTATTACGTGGACTGATGCCGTTGGAAACCCTATTTCCAAGCAACCGGCTTGTATCTTACCGTTCGGGTGTTTCGAAGAAGATTATGAGCTTGTGATGTCTTTGGGCGTAAATGATTCCTTTATGGGGGTATTTCGTTGTGATATGGCAAATATTCTGTCGCTTATGGACGTTGTTTAATTTTTTCTTCGCGTTCGATAGTACCCCAGACAACCAGCGATGCCTCTTCTAACAAGGAAAGCATCGTCGGTGTGTCCTCAAAACTATTGATAAGTTCACGCAAGCAGCGGTCAGCACCAGCTAAAAGCAAACCACGGCGATCAACGCCATCAGTAAGCTGACGAACAGCTTGTATATGGGAGCGGAGTTCNTTCTGAAGAACGGAGATCTTCGTAGCCGCTGTAGCATGGTCAAGCATCCCCTGTACGGTCATTTGCCGTACATTATCAATATCAATCTTGAGAGANTCAATCTCAATTAATAAAANTTTACGAAGATCTTCTTTGGGAAACTTTTCCTGAANGTACGCAGTNAGATCAGAGATGGACCCCTCATATCCAGGTTTTAAAAACCTAGCGTACAAGTAAGCTTCGATGTCACTAACGCTGTTTTTGCAGTAGTGAATAAAAGCGTCTTTTTGCGTTTTATTGAGCGAGTCGAGCCACGCTCCGACCGTGGTTGAGTCACCGATTTTAGATTGAATCATGCGAATGCACGTGTACCAGCAAGAGCTTGGCTAGCTCCAAAGCGCTTAAGCGCCAACCCAGCTTTTGTTTGACCTTTTATTCTTGTCAAGTCACCTAAAACGTCAGCTTCTCGAAGCTTAAGTCCACTTTCCAGAGCTTGAGCACCCAAGGCTAAATTGCCTTGAGTTTGAGCACGTGTCTTAAAGACGTCACCCATAGTTTGAGCTTGTTGAGAAGCGACTCCAGCTCGTGCTTGCTGTTGTAAAGTCTTAAGACCGATATTTGCGGTCCCTAGATCCCTAGCAAGTTGATTTTGATTAGCCAGAGCAGCGGAACCAGCCTGTTGACTAAGTTGGGGTCCAAGAAGCTCAGTGCCTATCTTTGCCTGTCCTAACTGTTTCTGAAGATCTGTAGCCGCTGCAATTAAGTTACCAACTTCAGATGCCTGAAGATTGGTCGCTGTTTTAGATCGGTTACCCGCTTCAGACAACACACTCAGGGAACCACTTGAGTACAGTTGCCCTAATTGACCTAAAGATCCTCCATACGCACCTTGAAGGACAGAAAGTCCTTGCATAGCTGCTGTTAAAGGATTATTTTCAGCAGCAAGCTTACTAGCGTAAGCGGTATAAAAATCTACATTAGAGCCACCGCCTCCACCGCCTCCTGAACTGGAGGAGCTACTTCCGCCACCTCCAAAAATACTATTAATCAAACCGCCGCCGACTCCGGTGGCTAACCCCCCAAGAATAGCTGTGAGTGCCATAGTTAGATCACCGCTGTACCAGGCAAGAACTGTTTAGCTGCAGCTGCAACATTAGAGTTCATCGCTTCAAGAACACTAGCGTTAGGCGTGCTGGCCGCATAAGCAATGTTAGCCAAAGAGGAACTTACTAGAGCATCACGTTGCATAGCAGCAACCTCGCGCGCTTTCCACGCATTAATATTTGCGATTTCTCGTTCGCGCCGAGTACGCTCTTCTGACTTGGCAAGTGCTTGCTGTGCAGCAGCTTCCTGTAGCTGCATTTGAGCAGCTAAGTCTTGCGCGATTATCTGAGCTCTGTTCTTAGGAGTCAGTTGACTTTTAAGAAATTCAAATTTCTCGCGTTGAAATGCGGCTTGATTTTTTTGGTACGCATCGAAACTTCGAACAAGTGGATCAAAAGCAGTCCAAGGACCAGTTCCACCACCTTGACCAGTTCCACCACCTTGACCAGTTCCACCACCTTGACCAGTCCCTGTTTCAGCAGGAGGCTGCTGACCACTGGTTGTCCTTTGACTAGCAGCAGCGTTTCGCTCCGCAGCATTCAAAGCTACTTGCTCAGGAGTTATACCGAAAGGTGCAGCACCTCCAAGCATATACTCATCAACCCAGTTATAAGCATTTCCCAAAGCAGGAATACCTAAACCTAAACCTGTCACACCTAAAGCAGTCCCACCTACATACTTAGCAGCACTGGCAGGGTCTTTAACAGCACCTTTTAAAACAGGAATACCACGTTGGGCAAGTTTTCCGAGAATGTTCCCAGCTAAATCAAAACCTGCCTGACCAAATGATCTAGTCATTAAACCGCCCTCCCTGCTTCAACAATAGCGGAACTACCAGCAAGATCAGGACGCGAAAGAATTTGATCTATAGTTTTACCAAGCAAATCGTAGGCAGCCTGAGAACTAACCCCCATCGCTTTTGCGATCTCGGGGTTAGTAGCTTGTTCCACAGCAAGTTGGGCTTTAGCGATTTCGCCAGCCCGTGTATCGCGCATAAGAGCACGATTTCTTTCTGTTACATCTTCAAGAATAGCTTGAGGGTTGTATTCAGGAGTTTCGATTCCAAAAGCTTTATTCAGAAAAGCTGATTGAGCCGCCATTGCCGGAGCAGCCCTATAAGCAGAAAGAACGTCCCCATAAGGAACTAAATATTTGCTAGAGGAGGTAGGTAAACCTGTTGGATTTGCAGGCGAAAGCGCCCCCGTGGTTCCCCTAATAGCGGAGCCCGCACCAGACTTAGCAATATCAAACAAAAAATCCAGAAGAAAAGCTTTAACGATCGGATTCACTAAAAACCTCCTGGATTATCGTAAGTAGTGCCTTGACGAGGCTTCTTCATTAATTTTAAACTATCTTCCTTGTTTTGCTGAGGAACTACATTTTCTTTTTGTTCTCTAGAAGGAAGTGAAACAGTTTCAGGAAAATTAGAAAAGATATATCGGCGCATAAATTCTACAGGATTAGTCTCAGGGGCTAACCTCCGAACATCTCGTTCTTGAAGTTGCTGTGTTCTGTCCATATCAACTAAGTTGTTGGAAAGCCACGGAAGGAGGAATCGAATTACTCGAAGGGGCATTCAACATTGAATAGTTAGAACCCATATTCGGTGTGTCGAATTCAGCAGGTCTTTGGGAAGATAAAGCATCCATATGTTGATCTTGCTGACTTTCTAAATATTGCAGAATCATCATAAAAGCTTGTAGAGCTTCAGGATTATCCTGAACAGCAGTGAGAAGCTGCATTAAGAACTCATCATCGCTGGGCTCAGAGTCAACTCGAAGTCGAGAAGCTAGCTGAGCCTTTTCCATTGGCTGCGTGTTATCGGGATAACCGTTAAGAGACCGCGTGGCTCCTGTATACATACCGTCAGCATCGTGCCCCGGCATAGGAGGCGCCATGCGACCAAAATCTCGAAGAACACGAGCAACGATCGGAGTTGCTGCAGCCCGCTCTGCATCGGTTTCTGGAACCGGAAGACCCAAAACCCGTGCAGCTAGCTCATAATCAGAAGGAGAAAACACCAGAACCTACAGCAACCGATGATTCCATTGTACTCTGAATATCTAGGACGTCGCCAGGCTTACAGCTTAGTGATAAACAAATCTTCTCTAAAACGTCAGGAGACGGAATATACCCAGGATCAGAATAAATTTTTCTAGTGGTAGTCGGAGAAAGATCAGCAAGTTTACTGAGACCAAAAGAAGACAGCCTTTTGTTTTCCAGCAAATTTTTTAAGTTGTTGAAAAGCTTACCGCTTTTTGTATGCGACGAGTAAAAAGGCATTTTTCTCAATAATCGAACTCAAACCCTTCTGAAATATTGACTAAACCTGATCCACTATAGTGACCAAACGAGGTCAGATCAATTTTAGGGTTTTTTACAGCTCGCCAATTAGCTATTTCCGTCATAAAACGAATATCGTCTAAGAAAAGCCAGCGAGGTTTTTCAGAAAAGTTAAGAGTAGATAATAAAGTATAAAACTTATTTTCAAATTTGCCATCTTTAGGGCCGTCACACATTATAAAATCAGCGCTATTTAAAATTTCTCTAAAAGATTCAAACACATTTGAGTCGCTTAAATCAGCAATATACTGCGTCAAACAGCCTCTATGTTCTACAAAGTCTTTGTGAGTAAGATACGTTGCATCGAGTTTATCCCACGGTGTGATATCAAAAGTGTGAACTTGTGCGCCAGGTGCATAATCTAAAAATACACGAGTTCCAGTACCGAAATGAGTTCCGATATCAACTATGACCTTAGGTTTAAGCTCTAACATTAAGCCTGACAGAAGTCTGTAGTGATCGCCAGGGAAGCAATCAGCATACGGGTTGGGACTCTTTATGGTCTGACGTGAAGCCAGGGAAAGTGCTCGAAATAACATATCCCAGTCCGAAAAAGACTGAGTAGCCGCGTCGTCGTCGATAGACAAACAAACACTTTCGATAGCGTGACGAACCTTAGCCATTTTCAAGCTACGCTTAGTGTTACAATACTGCCACTATAGCAGCTCTGTCGTGGAAATTTGGAAACCCGTCGTCGGTTACGAAGGACTTTATGAGGTCAGCAACCAAGGAAATGTAAGAAGCGTAGACAGAACTGTAAAACACGAGTATAAAGGCACTCAATTTTGTAAAGGAAAAATGCTTAAAGCCAAAACAGATAACACAAGGCGTATGAGTGTAGGTCTTAGTAAAAACGGTAAAACAGAAAAAAACAAGAGGATAAGTCACCTTGTAGCCGAGGCATTTATAGGGCCACGCCCCGTGGGCTTACTTGTTTTACATGGAGAGAAAGGTGTTTCAGTTAATACACCAGAGAATCTCTCATATGGGACTCATAGTAAAAACCAGGGCGAAGATAAACTGAGAGATGGCACCGACAATCGAGGCGAAAAGCAGGGACGATCTAAACTAACAAAAGATCAAGTTATCCGTATAAAAAATAATAAAGAAAAACGGACAACATCTAAATGGGCTAAAGAATTTAATGTTTCTCCTGCAAATATATGCGCTATAAAAACAGGAAGAAGCTGGGCTTGGTTAGAACCCTAAGTGCTTCTTCCTAACAAAATCTAAATCGTAGGTCGTAAAACTCTTCGGAAACTCTGGATTATTGAATGGAAATTCGTACGTGTCTTCATCAATGTGCGCCTGCCAACCCTGGCCCCATTTCATCGTTACGTACCGCTTGTTCAACTCGTGCGCTAGATGAATCCCTTGAGCAAGGGCTGGCTCTGATCGCCAGGTTTGTGAACCGTCTGAATAATCGTTTTTTCGCGTACCATGATAATAACCAGCATTAAGTGAAAGAACACGTTTAACATCATCGTGAATAAAACGCATCGCCCATTCAAGATCCTCTACATAAGCAGGATAAAGCTGTTCGTCAAACAATCCGTATCTCTGAACCATCCAGTCCTTTAGCAGAAAAATATCCCAACCACCGCTTGCTCCGTGGACTACGCCTACTTCTTCATCCTGAGCTTCCTTATTCATTTCTTCGAGGAAACCCGGCTCGAACATGACATCATGGTTTGATATAACCCAATACGGTGCTTTCATAAAGCATTTGATAATCAAATTCCAAGCACCTGAGCAACCTACATTTGCTGGTAGGTGGCAAATGTGAACCTTCTTTACAAAGCGATTTGGAATTTCTTTAATTAGCTCAACTTCGTGGGTGATACTACCGCGCCCGTTGTTATTAAATACAACAAAGTTATCTACAGGGTAATCAATACTCATA
>JGI11705J14877_10001620_pt1 | contig 12692 bp, 12 predicted proteins | sample Etolaghawater15m_FD_14877 | JGI IMG/M metagenome (IMG submission 14877) | reverse complement strand
TTATCTTTTTATTAAAATATGATTTTTTCATATCATATAAGTCTACTTATTTTATTATTAATAATTATGTATACTCAACACTAAAACAATAAAAGGTACTCTATGAAAATATTTTTTCTACTCTTTCTTACACTCTCAACACTCTTTGCTAGACCAACTTACAGTATTGCAATCGTCTCGGATGGAGACACAGAGTATAGTAAAGAACTTGAAAACTCTCTCAAAGAAGAGATAACACAACTTCTGAGTCGTGATTTTGATGTAAAATTTCCACAAAATCTCTATAAAAATGGAAAGTGGGATTATAATACTATCGCTGCTAATATCAACACTACACTTCAAGATAACCGCTCTGATATGGTTATCGCTCTAGGTGCACTATCTTCTCACTATATCTCTAGAAAAAAAAGATATTCCAAACCTGTTATCGCAACAGCAATTATAGACCCCAAAATGCAGAAAATTCCTTATAAGGCTGGTATGTCAAACAAACACAACCTGACATATGTAAGTGCAAACCAAACACTTAACGAAGATATTGATACGATAACTCAGCTAATGGCTGTTAAGAAAATTGCTGTCTTAATAGATGCAGTTTTGCTTCAAAACACCCCAGAAATAGGTCGTTATATCAATAAACGTTTTAAGAAAAAAAATATTGTGGTTGACTTAGTTCCTATTGATAAAGATATTGACAATTCATTAGACAAAATAAGTAAAGATACAGACATAGTCTATGTAACACCGCTCTTTCAACAAACTGTACTCCAAAGAAAAAATATCTATGAAAAACTTATTATACGTGAACTCCCTAGCTTTGCAGCAGCCGGACAAGATGATGTTGAACTTGGAGCACTTTTTGCAAACTCTCCTTCTACAGACATTAAACGCTTTATCCGTCAAGTTTCTCTTGATGTTCAACAAATTGCACTTGGCATAAATGCTTCAGAACAGCTTGTAAACTTTGCACCAAATCCAGCATTCTCAATAAATATGAAAACAGCAAATGAAATCGCCTATACTCCAGATTGGGAGATACTTTCTAAAGCTACTATTATTAAAAGTGAAGAGAATGATTCACATTTTTTCAATATAGAAGAAATTATGAACAGAGCAGTCTCAAACAATCTTGCAATAGTAGCAAGTGAGCAACAGACAGAACTCTCAGAAGCGGATTTAGAAAAATCATATAGTCTATTTTTACCACAAGTTAATGTAGGTGCAGAAGCTGTAAAGATAGATGAAGATAGAGCAATAGCTAGTTTTGGTCTCTACAATGAAGGAAGAATGGATGTTTACTTGAACTTTTCACAACAACTCTTAAACCAACAAGCATCCGCACAAATAAGTATAAATGAGAATTTTTTAAAAGCACAAAATAATGCAACTGACTTTGTAAAACTAGACATAGGCCTTTCCTCTGCACTTAACTACTTACGTATATTACAACTTAGAACAAAGCTTACAATTGAAAAGAATAATCTTGAGTTATCAAAAACAAATATGCGTGCAGCAATCACACGTCAAAATATTGGCATAGGTAACTCTAGTGATATCTATCGCTGGCAAACTCAGATAGCTGATGAAAAGAAAAGTGTTCTTTTCACACATACAATGCTCCAACAAGCTAAACATGAACTCAACTCTCTACTAGACTTACCTCAACAACTCCCATTAAACTTTGAAGCTATTGATATGGATAATCAGGTCTTTATGACAAATCACCCTATAATGAAAGAGTACTTTTTAGATCAAACAAAGTTTTCTAAATTTATGTCTTATCTTGTTAAAACTGCAAAATCAAACATGCCTTCTATTCATCAATATGATGCTCTTGAGAGAGCGAGGGAGCTTATAGTAAAATCAAATAAAGATGCTTTTTACATGCCAACTATTAGTCTTGAAGGTGTAACACGACTTCACTTTGTTGATGCAAGCAATGAAACAAGAGATGCAGATACAACTGGTAAGTATGATGACTTAACATATGCTGATAACCTTGACTGGGAAGTAGGTATATTTTTACGCTTTCCTCTCTATGAAGGTGGTGCAAAAGAGGCAACCCTCCAAGCTTCAAAGTCAGCATTCCTAATTGCACAAGCACAAAAAAAAGACCTACTCAACAATATAGAAAAAAATGTTCGCAATGCTCTTTATCAGACAAAAGCTTCATATCTTTCAATAAAACTTGCAGAGAGTGCATCAGTAAGTTCAAAGAAAAACCTTGAACTAATTAAAAATGTATATGCACAGGGAAATATAGGAATTGTTGATCTTTTAGATGCACAAAACACTGCTTTACGATCTGCACTTCTTGAAAACAATACTCGCTACTCTTTTATGAAAGATTTACTAATACTACAGCATGACATAGGGCAAGTCAACTTTAACCTTAATCAAGATGATTGGGACAACTGGTTTAGTGCACTTGAAGCACACGATGCATCGCAAGAAGATGAATAGATGAAGTATTTTTTAGTATTGCTTTTAGCACTCTTTTTTATAGCTTGTAGCGAAAAAGAGCCCGAAGAAAAAATAAGAAATGTTCGTACTATAAATCTTGTGCAGTCTCAAGCAACATCACGACATAATTTCAATGGTATTGCCCGTTCTGAAATTGCAGCACGTCTAAGTTTTAATGTCAGCGGAACCATCAATCAAGTCCATATCCGTGATGGTCAAAGTGTACGAGAAGGTGATATTATTGCTAGCTTACAGGACTCTTACTTTAAACTCAAAGTAAATGAGGTAAAAGCATCACTTAAACAAGCACGCGTAGAGCTCTCAAATGCCAACAGTAAATACAAAAGAATAAAACAACTCTATGTAAATCGTAGTAGTTCACTCAGCGACTTAGATAACGCAAGAACAACAAAAGAGTCAGCAAATGCAAACTATAATGCTATGAAAAACCGCCTTGAACAAGCAGAGCTTAAACTTAGTTATACAAAATTACGTGCACCTATGAATGGTTCAATATCAGAACTAAAAATACACAAAGGCGAAAATGTTACAACAGCTATGAGTATCGCTTCAATAAGCTCTGCTAAAAGTATTGAAGTTCCTATTAGTATACCTGGGTCTATGATTGACTATGTCAAAGAAGGACAAAAGTGTAGTGTCACCTTCGATGCCCTAAAAAGCAAAACTTACAAGGCTGTCGTTGTTGAAGTTAGTCATGCATCAAGCCAAAGAACCACAACCTTTCCTGTTGTGGTTCGCATCGCTGAAAAGTCCAAAAAAATACACCCTGGCATGTCAGCGACTGTTCGTTTTGATTTTCGTAATGATATAAATGAAAATAGTTTCATTGTTCCTTTACATGCTTTAATGGAGGATAAACAGGGCTATTATCTCTATATCGTTGATAAAGTTAGCAATAACATAGGTTCCATAGAACGATGCAATGTAAGACGTGGTGAGCTAACAAGTGATGGAATTATTATTACAAGTGGAGTTGGTTCAAATATGAAAGTACTCACTGCAGGTATGAGTCGTGTTCATGAAGGTCAAAAAGTACGAGTTAGCAATTGAAAAACTATACTGAATTCATCCTTAAAAAAAACCGTGTTACAGCAACACTACTACTTTTTTTTCTTATCGGCGGAATTATCGCTTACTACAGCATGCCTCGTGCTAAAGACCCAGTTTTTTCGATTCATTCTGCTGTTGTTAGTACTATATTTTCTGGTGCGACACCAAGTAGAATTGAATCACTAGTCACCATTCCTCTTGAACGCCAACTCAAACAAATAAATGAGATTGAACGTGTTAAGTCTATCTCTAAAAATGGTGTTTCAACTATCTATATAGATGTCTCACAAAGGTACGATGACCTCGAACCAATCTGGAATAAAGTAAGAAAAAAAATCGAAGCTGCAGACCTACCTCAAGAAGTCTCAAAACCACAACTCGATGAGAGCTATAATGAAGTTTTTGGTACTTTAATAAATATCGTAGGAGAAGGCTTCTCTTATGCTGAGCTTGAACAGATAGCCAATGATGTAAAAGAGGAACTACTTAACCTACCAAATGCTGGAAATGTTGAGATTATCGGTTTGCAAAAACAACACATATATATAGAATTTTCGAATTCTAAGCTTGCAGAATTAGGGCTCTCTCCTGATTCCTTAAGTAAAGTTATACAAGAACGTAATATTATCACCCCTGGTGGTGCTATTACTATTGGACCTCAACGTCTTGTCTTAGAACCCACTGGAAACCTCAAAAGTATTGCTGAACTTGGTAAAACTATCGTACCGCTACCAGGACGTGATGATGTTGTGTATTTAGAAAATATAGTCTCAATCAGAGCTGGGTATAGTGAGCCTCAAGACCCTCTCACACGCTCAAATATGGAGGAGAGTTTAATTCTTGCTGTAACTGTTTCTGAAGAGGGTGACATCATCGCTCTTGGAAAAGCTATCAAAGAGAAGATAAGTAAACTCGAAGATGAGTATCCAATAGGTGTTGAGTTTAGTCTGGCATTTGATGAGCCAAATCTTGTTGAGCACATTATCGACAACTTTACAGATTCTATAGTCACTGCGATACTAATTATTATGGTTGTGATGTTAATCACACTAGGTTGGAGAACAGGTCTTATAGTTACATCACTTATTCCAAGTACTATCTTAACAGCACTCTTCATCATGTGGCAACTCGACATTGGGCTCAATCAAGTATCGCTTGCAGCACTAATCATCTCACTTGGTTTGCTTGTTGATAATGCCATTGTAATTAGTGAAGCTATTATCGTAAAGATGGATGAGGGTGACTCCCCAATAAAAGCATGTGTGGGTGCAGTAAAAGAGCTTCAAATATCGCTACTAACATCTTCACTAACGACAGCTGCTGCTTTTTTACCTATTTATCTAGCTGAATCAGAAGCAAGTGACTATACATCTTCGCTCTTTGAGGTTGTCTCTATTACACTGATGAGTTCGTGGGCACTTGGTCTCACTATCGTTCCGATGCTTAGTTATTTTTTTCTAAGACCAAAACAGAGAAAAAAATTCTCATATAATAACCCAATGTGTAACACTTTCAAGGCACTTCTAACATCCTCACTCAAGTATAGAGCTTTTTCCATACTCATCATAGTAGGAATATTTTTATTTGCCCTGATTCTCTCTCTTGGTGTACCAAAAATTTTCTTTCCACCATCTGAACAGCCCTCAATGATTGTTAGAATCTCACTTCCTATAGGTGCATCAATAGATGAAACGATAAAAACAGTTGAGGAGATGGAGAGGTTTTTAGAAGCAAAAAGACCTGAGCTCATAGAGAACTATACAAGTTTTGTTGGCAAGGGAGCTCCACGATTTTGGATAAATAACACCCCTGTTCCAGACTCAGATGAGTATGCTGAGATTCTTGTGAATGCCACCTCACTTGAAGTCTATGAAGAGATACAGCAACAAATCGAGCTTTTTGGATTTAACCACTTTGCAAATGCAGAAGTCAGTGTAAAACAACTTGACAACGGTCCGCCAGTTAAAAATCCTGTCCAGGTTAGAATAATTGGAGATGACATTCAAGAGATTTCTAAACATGCAACAGAGCTTAAGAAGTCTCTAAGTGCTACAAATATGGTCTATCATATTGATGATGACTGGGGAGTCTGGACGCAAAAGCTAGTCATTGACATCAACCCATCACTCGCATATCATGCAGGTGTAAGCTACAATGACATTGCATCCTCTCTTCAAACTGCTTTGACAGGTCGTAATATAACTCAATTTAGAACAAATACTAAGACAATTCCTATTACTATGCGTTCAAACCATGCCATAAAGTCTTCAATGGAAACACTTGAGAGTACACTTATATTTATCCCTGCAAGTAACAAGTCAGTACCACTCACGCAAGTAGCAGACATAGACGTTGTCTGGAAACCACCTAAAATCATCCGTTACAATGGAATGCACACTATCACAGTTACCGCACAACTCAAACAGGGCTACACAGCATTTGATGTAAAAGAGGAAATAGAGCCTCAACTTAAAGCAGATACATGGGCACCTGGATATCGTTATGAGTTTGGTGGAGAGGTAGAGAGTTCAAATGAAGCACAAGGTGCAGTAAGTGATAAACTCCCTATTACAGCTATGATAATTATCATCTTACTAATGTTGCAGTTTAACTCTTTTTCTAAACTCATGCTTATTTTATTGACTATTCCATTAGGGATAATCGGTGTTATCTTTGGTCTGTTTATCACTAACTCATATTTTGGGTTTATGACATATCTAGGTATCATCTCACTTGTTGGTATCGTTATCAACAATGCTATCATACTCATAGAGAGAATAGAGTTTGAACTAGAAGTTACAAAGCTTTCACCTCAAGATGCCATCATAGAAGCGGCACAGCGTCGTATACGCCCAATTTTACTTACGACATTGACAACTATTGCAGGCCTGATACCGCTATGGATGAGTGGTGGACCTATGTGGGAGCCTATGGCAATCGCCATTATATTTGGTCTAAGTTTTTCAACCATACTCACACTCGGTGTACTTCCAATCTTTTATGCGATTATTTTTAAAGTACAATATCGTAAAGATTACAGATTTATCCACCAGGATGTGTGTATTCTTGACCGTTAAGATAGGTAACTGATAGTTGATGATTCAATTATTAAAAAGAGATAAAAAATGAAAAAACATAAATCTACTATAGCTATAAGTGTTGGCGACTTAAATGGTGTTGGGATTGAGATAGCACTTAAATCTCACAAGGAAATAAAAAAACTCTGTTCGCCTATCTACTGTATAAACGCGGAGCTTCTCGCTCAAGCGGCCACACTTCTACACACAAATATACCTGATGATTTTAAACTCTCAGAAGTAGAAGGCTCATTTACAGTAAACGCGGGTGAGGTAAACGCAAGTAGCGGTAAGTATGCCTATGAATCATTCATGAAAGCTATCAAACTTTGTGAAGAGAAAAAAGCAGATGCACTTGTCACAATGCCTATACACAAAGAAGCATGGATGATGGCTGGACTTGAGTATAAAGGACACACCGACCTCCTTCGTAAGCACTTCAACAAAGAAGCGATTATGATGCTAGGATGTCCACAGATGTTTGTAGCACTTGTAACAGAACACATCCCACTTCGTGATGTAACGACGACTATTAAGTACAAAACACTTAAACCCTTTTTACTTGACTTAGACAGTTGCTTAAAGCTTGAGCAAATCCAACAAATCGCAGTCCTAGGCATAAACCCTCATGCTGGAGATAATGGCGTTTTAGGGCATGAAGAGATGCGAATCATCAAAGCCATAAAAAGTGTAAACAAAAAGCTAGGCTTTGAGCGTTTTGTTGGACCTGTTGTTCCAGATGTGGCGTTTACTCCTCACTTTCGCAAAAACTTTCACTACTTTGTAGCCATGTATCATGACCAAGGACTTGCTCCACTTAAAGCCCTATACTTTGATGAAAGTGTAAACATTTCGCTTAACCTTCCAATAATTAGAACCTCAGTAGATCATGGTACGGCATTTGACATTGCATACAAAGGTGAGGCAAAAACACTTAGTTATGTAAATGCTATAAAAAGTGCATTAAATTTACTAAATAAGAGAGAGTAGAAAGATGCATACCCTCATCTTTTTTATAATTTTCTTATCTGTTTTTTCACTTTTTAACTTTTATATCTCACGGCGACTTATCTCTTATCTTGACATCTCCAATAAACAAAAGTTTTTCTTTAAAGTTTTCCTTTTTGTAAATCTCCTTGGAATAATAGGCTATGTAGCAGGTCGCTATATCATTGATGTGCCAAACTGGCTCTACTTTCTTTTAAGTCTTCCCATTGGTGTTTTGTTTTTGCTTTTTTGTACGGCACTTATTTACGATATTTCGCGTCTTATCTTACAACAAACGCCACTCTCTAACGCGAGACGAAACTTCTTTAAAAAGTCTCTAGATATCAGCTCACTTGCAGCTGCGACAACACTTACTTCTGCATCTATTTTAGAAGCAAAATATATTGAACTTCAAAGAGTAGACATCAAACTAAAAAAACTTAAACAAAACTACAAGATAGTTCAACTAAGTGATGTGCATATAGGAGGAGTTATAAATGCCGCTTTCATCAAAGCTATGGTTACAAGAGTAAATTCTCTAAAACCAGACCTAGTGGTAATTACAGGAGACTTAGTCGATATGGATGTACGTAAAATCCAAGCTCCTCTAGCAGAACTTAAAAAGCTAAACGCAAAGTATGGAACTTACTTTATAGTAGGAAATCATGAGTACTTTCATAATATAGATGCAATTTTAAAAGAGATAAAAAGTCTAGGTATAAGAGTCTTAGAAAATGAAAATCTTTATGTAGGTGAAGAGAATAAAGGCTTTAATCTCGCTGGTGTTTACGATATCTTTGGCTACAGAGCAGGACATCACTTTCCTGAAATAGATCAAGCACTACAAAATGCTAAGAAAAACTCTCCAACCGTTTTACTTGCACACCAACCTAAGTACATAGAAGAGGTAAAAAGTGGGGTTGATTTGATGCTTAGTGGTCATACACATGGCGGACAACTCTACCCTTTTAAGTTTTTAGTAGCCATTCAACAGCCATACATAAGTGGACTCCATCAACACAATGAAGAGTTGCAGATATATGTCAACAAAGGAACAGGCTTTTGGGGGCCACCAATGCGATTAGGTGCTTCCAGTGAAATCACAGAGATAAATCTTCTGCCAGCCTAGAATATACTACCTTTTTTTAAAGATTAAAAGTGTTTTGTCTTCCGTGTCATAGAGTGAAAAAATCTGTTTATCTATGAGCTTTAACTTCGAGAGTTTTTGAAAAGTTTTTATCTTATGGAAGTACTGGATAATTGTATCTTGGTACTTCTCATATGTGCCATTTTCTTGTTTTTCAAAGAGTGTAAATTTCGTATGCAACTCCTCGTTTTCAAAGACAGCATCTACATTTAAAAACTCTTTACCTGTGTCATTTGACATCGTCCCCTCAGCGACATCTGAAAAGCCGTAGCGTGTGTTAATGTCGGCTATAAAAACGCCATCATCTTCAAGTTTATCTGCTACTGCATCCAAAAACACCACTAAAGTCTCTTCATCCATAAAGTTTAGAACATCAAAGATGCTTACAATGGCATCAAACTTACCATCAACATCTTTTATATCTACACACTCTGCATCAAGTCCTGCGTTTTTACACTCGGCTATCATAAGAGGACTCTTATCGATTCCCTTACACTTAACGCCATCGCTAATCATACGGGTCATAAACCCCCCACGACCACAGCCAACATCTAAAAGAGTTCTCACATCCTGCTCATCAAGCTCACTTCTATAGAGGCCATAAAGAGCTTCAGTTGCCTCTTCTATGCCTAGTAAGTGTTCTGCTTTAGCATAAAGGTCTAAGTTTGTCATCTGATTAGTTGTTTTGAGCTTTTATAATTTTGTTGATTTTTTCATAGATATCTAGTACTTCATCTTTTTTAGCAATGTAGGAGTTTTTGTTTGCAATGAGATATGTCGAACTTGTCATGATGTCTTCTACGACTTCAAGACCATTTTGCTTCATTGTTGCACCCGTTTCAACGATATCAACTATCATATCTGCAAGTCCTATAAGGGGTGCGAGTTCTATAGAGCCATAAAGCTTGATGATTTCAACACTCACAGCTCGCTCTTCAAAGTAGCGTTTTGTGATGTTTACCATCTTCGAAGCAACTTTTAACTCTGGTTTGCTAAGGTCAAGTTTTTCACCAACTTTCATCCCAATGGCAACCTTACAAACGCCACGACGAAGATCAAGTAAACGCACAACATCAAGACCTTGTTCTTCTAAAGTATCAAGTCCAACTACACCAATATCTGCTGCTTGATGGTAAACATAAGTCGCAACATCTTGATTACGAACAAGTAAAAAACGAAATTTTGGAGTCTCCAAGATAAGTTTTCTATCATCAAATTTAAAAGTTTCTCCAAAGATTGTTTCAAAAATTTCGAGTGTTTCTTTAGCAATACGACCTTTTGGAAGTGCAACTGTTAGCATATATGAGCCTTTATCATCTTTTATAATTTTCGCATTTTACCTAAAAATTACTCAAAGTTTTATGAAGTGCTGTGTAAATGGCTTCATCGTAGGGGAGCAAAAAAGAGCCATTTTCCTCATCTCCATAAATGTAAACATCGGCTTTGTTCTTCATGTTTTTTTGCTTCATAAGATGATGTGCCATCAACCAACAGACAAAGGCATCAAGCTCGTCATCGTTTTTTATCTCTATAGTTTTAAAAAGAGCCTCTTTTGTAAGCTTATGTTTGAGTATTTTTTGTATCAAGATGCGCTTGCGAAGCTTCGTCTCATTTTTACTATCTCCTTTGTACTGCCAAGAACTATGAAAAAGTTTCTCATCTTGAAGTTCATCTTTGAGAAGTATCCACATAGAGAGAGCGGGATGTGCTTCTGTGATGTAGAGACCACTCTTTTTTAATGCTGTGTTACTCATAAGAAGTTTAAATTCTGAGGATTTTTGCAAAAATGGGTTGATGATAGGAAGTCCAAAAAGATACTGTGAAATACTCCAGTGAGGACAGCCTGAAAAACCAAGAGTAGAGATACCTTTTGGAATTCCCTCACCACCATTAAGTGCTTGTGCAGTCTTGCTCTGTCTATAAAAAAAACTCTCAATTTTTCGGATAGAGAGACTAAAGTTCTCTTTTTTTATTGCACCACTCAAAGGAGCATCCCAACTTATAAAGATATCTAAATGTTTCTCTTTAATGGCGTTTAGATAATGCTCTAAAGCAGCTATGTCAAGATGATGAAATATCTCACCATCAAAAACTATGCTCTTTTTTGAGGGAGCTGGATCAATACCTAAGACTAGCATCTAAACCAAGCTATTTTGATTTATAACTTTTTTCATACCCTCAAATATCAAGGTCTCATTTACACTTGCATGATTGAAAAGTTTTTTAAGTTTAAGTGCATCACCGCCCGTTAGAATGATAGGGAGATTGTGAGAAATAACTTCATTATAAAGAAGTTTTAAGTAACCATAAGAGATGGCATTTTGTGAATCTTTTGGCAATTTTTGTAACTCTAAGTCAAAGTTAAAATCATAAGCGAGTGCACTTGAGATGTTCTCATAACTTTTTTGCATGGCGTTTACACCAGGGTAGATAAAACCACCTAAAAAATCTCCCTCTTTTACTACATCTACTGTAATAGCACTTCCTGCATCAACAATAAGGGCATTTTCTACCGCTTCTACAGCAAAAATTCTATCTACCCCCATACTCTTATAATATCTATGCATCTCCACGAATTTTGAGAGGTCTATCCAGTTATTTAAAGTTGAGAGTTTTTTGTTAATCTCTGCATTTACACAGATGAAATAGACCTTTTCTTCAATAGTTTGAGGATCAAATGCCGATACACTCTCTTTGTAGTTTTTAGATGGACTTAAGAAGTGGTAGGAGGTGTTTCCTATGTCACAAAGAAACATTAGTAGATTTTCCAACCTGATTGCTTAAATGCCGCCTCTGCTTTTGAGCACAGAGGTGCATCTATAAAGATTACTTTATGCTTGAAGTTATGTTCAAAGTAGAGACTTAGTTTTGCATAAATCTCTTCAAACTTATGCACATCTTTCATAAGTAACCTACTCTTTTGAGTTACTGCAAAAATAGCCCAAAAATAGCCATTTGTATCCGTTGCTTTGTAGATTTTTATCTTATTACGTATGCCGAGTTCCTTAGGAGGAATCTCTTGCATTTTTTTATATATTTTTCCCCTGTTTCTCAGAGAATCTACTACCATTTGCATGTCGATGATTTTTCCTTTACTTCATACCAAGTTCAGAGAACATTTCTGTAAAATAGTTGCTGATTTTTTTCAACTCAAGCTCAAGTGTTCCAAAGGCTCTATCTTCTAAAATCCACTCCTCTACTCGTTTTACACTCTCACTCTTTTCATCTTCACTCAGTGAAGCAGACTTTGTGATAGCCTCTTTGATACTCTGTAGTTTTTCTAAGTTTTTATGTGAACTCATAATCATCTCCTGTGGTTATATTTTCAAGAGTGTATAATTTTTTAGATTTAGCAGAGTTGAAACTATAGCTTATTCATAAAGTTTGGATAGATTTTTTTGATGATGAAGTAGATTTTACACCCCATACAAAAGTCAAAAAAGACATCTAAAAGAGAGCAACTTACAAAGATTACACCAACTGCATAAGAAAATTCTTTAACATTAAGATAATGTGTCAAAATAAGTAAAAGAACAAATATCAATCCAAAAAAACCAGCCAAACGCTTCGCTCCACCATCTACAAAGTTCTCTTTTATCTTAAAAAATTCTTTCAAAAATTCACCCACTAAAGAGATAGGAGAGATACCACGGTTCAAAAAAAGCTTCATTATGAAGTCAAGTGCTAAGAAAAATAGTATAAAAACATTGAGTGTAACAAGGTATGATATTACTAGCAAAGCTACTACAAGTGCAGAGAACCTTGAAACATTTGAGTCGACTTGTTTAAAATTTAATGGGCATGCATTTGACATAAGAGTTTAACCTTTCTTAAAATATATGTAGTATTTTAGTGATATTAACTTAATATTTTATTTTCTTATACATACTTATGCTCTATTTATGATAATTTAAAAATTTGACTTTTTTGTGATATAGGAAAATCGG
>JGI11705J14877_10001619_pt1 | contig 12698 bp, 12 predicted proteins | sample Etolaghawater15m_FD_14877 | JGI IMG/M metagenome (IMG submission 14877) | reverse complement strand
TTGGATGGTCATCAAAGCATCTGAAGTCTCTGGCTACACTGTACCGTCTGCGATCACTACCTATCGTGCGGCAGTGCGTACAGCCTCTAACACCATTGAGACAGCAATCACAGGGGCTAGTACCCATGCGGCGTTCATGGCTCTCTACGACGCCCCTGTGGACTCTGACGGCAACCCAACGGGCAACGCCCCCATCAACGACTGGCCGGATGAAATCTAACGATGGATATGATGCTCTGGAACATCGTGCTCAGTGGCCTCATCGCACTCATCGGCTTCTTCGCCAAGAGTATGCACAGCGAGGTCTCTCGCCTCAACATCCTCCTTAACCGGACCCGTGAAGAATTCGCAAAAGAGTACGTGACCAAAGCGGAAGTCCACGCAGACATCAATCGAGTGATGGATCGCCTCGATGCACTCGATGCCAAGATAGATCGCCTAATAGAAAACCGATAACAGAGAGGGAGAATTGCCGCCATGATCTTTGAGGCAATTGCGGCAATCAAGATAGCCAACGAAGCTATCGGTGCCATCAAGGAGTTTGCGGGTCATGTCCAGTCTGTGGGCGAGATGGGCCCACAACTCACCAAGCTGGCTGATGCCAAGGAAGTCATTGAGCAGAAAGCCAAGGAAGGTTCAATGGAACACTTCTTTGAGCTTGAGAAGATTAAGCAGAAAGAAGCTGAAATAAAACAACTATTTATCTACAGTGGTCGTCCGGGACTATGGGAGGATTACCAGAGATTCATCACCAACCGGAAACAACTGAAAGAGAATGAACGCAAACGTATCGCACAAGCCAAGGCCCGTAAAAAGAGAATCATTAAAGAATGGACTATTGGCGTTGCTGTTGCCCTTGCCACCCTTTCTGCTGTTGGGATATGCGCTTACTTCCTATATTGGCTCATAACCACAAAGGGGAGCTAACCATGTGGATGCTATTCACAATCCTACTAGAAGCAAATCAATTTTACGTAAAACCTAATGGTCCATTCGTGGACATGGCAACTTGCTTTAAAGCACGTGAAGCAATCCTAGAACAGTTTCCAGAGCCTAAAGTTAACTACGAAGTTGTGTGCATCAAGACAGACTTCTTTGGAGAAAGTACATGATTGGTATATTGGGTAAAATACTTGGCTCAGGTGATGTCATCAAGAAGGGCATGGACCTCATTGACGATATGCACACATCAAGCGAAGAGGAGATTGCCGCTAAGTCTAAAGCGAAGATTGACCTCATGAATGCCTACGCTCCCTTTAAGCTGGCCCAGCGTTATATCGCCCTCATGTTCACAGCAGTGTTCCTCAGCATGTTTGTACTGGTATTAGCGATGACTCTTGCAGGTGAAGGTGACATTGATGCGGTGAAGCAAATCATCGGTGACTTCTGGATAGGCGAGATCATGTTGATGATCGTCGGTTTCTACTTCGGGGGAGGCTTAGCAGAGTCTGTTACCTCCGCAAAGAACAAAAAGTAAGGTACGTAAAGAATGGTAGACACTACAACAACCGGACTAACTCAAGGCGGTACGCTCTCTGATACGCTGATGGGGAAGACAACTGCTACTACTCTTCCAGAAGGTCAGGAAATTGAGATTGATAAACTCGCTGACTCTACGGTAACCGGCACGGATATTACGTACAACAAACTCGGAGAGACCCCTACTGTAACTGCGGAAACAGGGACTGCACCGACGGACGTTGTAGCACCCACCAAGCCCGTAGAAGGCACGTATGACATCACAACGTCTACAACAGCCGACAAGGTCAAGGATGCCACAGCCGCCCAGTTGACTGCCGATGAGATTTCCCCGGAAGTACGCATCGACGCACCACAGGGTGAGCTAACTGCTGGGGCTATCGCCGATGCGGCCCAGACAACAGTCCAGAACGAGCAACTCGTCAGCTACCAACTCGGTAAACTCTACGAGGGAATCGAACAGGGTAAGCCCCTCCCGGCATGGGCCGCAGGAGCCGCTCGAGCCGCTACCTCTGTGATGCAACAACGGGGTCTCGGTGCGAGTTCTATGGCCGCGGCCGCTACTATTCAGGCCGTAATGGAATCTGGCGTTCCCATCGCCGCCGCAGATGCCGCAGAATACTCGAAGATTAACGTCGCTAACTTGAACGCTCGCCAGCAGGCGGTTCTCCAGAATGCAAACAATGTAGCCGCGATGGACATGGCTAACTTGGATGCCCGCATGAAGGCGGCTGTCCAGAACGCCCAGAGCTTCCTAGCTATTGACATGAGGAATCTCGATAACGAGCAGTCTACTGAGGTTCTCAACTACCAAGGCCAGCTACAGGCACTCTTCACGGATGCGGCGGCTGACAATGCGACGAAACAATTCAATGCGAAGACACAACAGCAGGTTGACGAGTTCTTCTCCGAGTTGGGTGTACAAGTAGATAACGCAAATGCTACACGTACTGTGGCGATGGAGCAGTTCAATGTGGACCAGAAAAACTCCATCTCGACATTTAATGCGAGTATGCAAGACGCACGTGACCGTTTTGACTCCACCATGCAGGTGCAGATAGACCAGTCGAATGCTAACTGGAGACGTCAGGTTGCAACCATCGATACGGCGGCACAGAACGAAGCAAACCGACAGAACGCGATGAATCTCCTACAGGTAAGCCAGAGTGCCTTATCTGCTCTGTGGCAACGATACCGCGATGAATCGTCGTGGGTGATGCAGTCTTCGGAGAACGCACTTCAACGTGCACATCAGCTAGCCCTGCTCGAATTTGAAAAGAATGCGAACGTCGAAATGTTCGGCTTAGAAAGTAACTATGCGTCGATGGCCTCCCTCGGGAACGCGGCATTGGCCGGTATCTTGGGTATGGTAGGCGGGGGCGGAAGCGGTCCTAACATTTACGATGGCTCGACGAACTTTACAGACGAGGAACAGTAATGAGTTGGTGGGATAGTTTTACGAATAGTAGTATTGCTACTAGCATATCAAATGCTTACAGTGGCAGTATTCTGGAGACAGCCTACGAAGGGGTTTCGAGTTTTCTAACGACAGCCGACAGTTACGTCGATAGATTTTCCAACTCTAGCCTTGGCAAAGTGGCTACTGCGGGCTATAATTACTTTATGGACCAGCGCAAGAGCATTAACCGCCAGCAGGTCAAAGGTCAACGAGTCTCCGCACCCCGTGGGGGCTCCAAAGGGCAAGCCCTTTCCGCCGCACAGAAAGCAGACTTAGGTATCACACCGCGTGTTGCGGCCGCCGCACAGTCAGCTACACGAGCACGTGACGGTAGTCCTATTTCAGCGAGTATCCGGCAACTTGCGTACAAACGCTCTCGAGCACCACTCATCAACGTAGGCGACACTGGCATCAGCGTCAAGCCTCGGGCGAAATAAGATGTTACCAAAATTCTCTAACAAACCGCAGATTGATCGCAACTCGAGTTTTAACCAGCCACCTCCCGGCCATTCCTTAACGGACACCCCGGGAAAGTGGGCGTGGGAACGCCCCACCCAGTTTACGGCACCGAGTGAAGCGATGGACGCCCTTCTCGATAGCATCCAAGACCCAGACGTCGAGGAAAGCCTCATTCAACTTATGGCTTCCGGTGTTTCTATCGAAGAGATCACCAACACGATGACTAAGCTCGGCTTCGTCGAAGGAAAATTCACTGCCGATGTTGCTGAGATCCTCAAGCCTAACCTCGGGGTATACCTGATGGGCTTGGCTGTTGAGGCGGGTGTCGATAACGTCACGAAGGTTGTTTCGACAATGGATGGCATCCCCCGTACCAACTACGGTATGGACGACATGCAGTTGCTCAAAATCATGAAAGACCGCAACCCAGACCTGCACCGACAGATTACTAATGAGATGCCACGTCGGGAGCAAGCACAAGCGATGCGTCAACAACAGTTACAGCAGGAAAGCTTCCTCGGTATGCCAGAACCTCCTATGAGATCGCAGGCAAGTATGGTGGAAGCCCCAGAGGAAAGCGGGGAGATGGGAATCTAATGGCATTCGGTATTTTAACAGCAGGATTCTTGAAGGGAGCGGCAGACGCGACAGCGGGAGCGTTTTCAGCCGCCGCAGAAGATAGACGCCGAAAGGAAGAATTGGCGGAAGCGCGTCGGTACCAGACGGAAGTACGGGAAGATGAACAGAAATTCCAAGCCGGACAAAGTGCCTTAACTCGCCAGTTTCAGCGGGAAGAAGCACTAGTCGCGTCTGCTGATGCGGAGGCACGTGCTTTGCAAGATGCTAAGCGTCGTCAGGATGAGATTAAGCTCGAGCAACGTCTTCAGACTGAAGAATACGTGCTCCGGCAACTCGAGAATGAGCAGTACTTAAAGTCTCTTCAAAAAAAGATCGATGATCCTGACTACGATTCGACAAAGCCCCTCGCCTACGATCCTACCCGAGCAAACCTCTTCGCTCCAAAAACTAAGGGCACGGGTACCACTACGGTGATGAATCCAATGTACACTAAGACGGACGAAAATGGTGACCCCATTATTGTGTCCCTTCCTGACATTGATTTAGAAGGCCCTGACTCCAAGGAAGTTTTGGATGTACTATTCGGGGATCTCCAGCGGTCTGAAGTTGCAAAAGATTTTCCCCGCTTGATTGAGATGCACCGTACCGACACAGACAAAGAGCCCCTCGAAAACGTGATGAGACACCTCACGCGATATGGCCGGAGTAAAATCACTGCGGCACTTCAGATGCCAACCACAAACGATAAGAACGCGGGAGAGATTCTCTACCGTAACCCTATCCTGTACTTCGGTATCGACCAGATTCTACCCAACAAACAAGACCAGAAGTATTTCTACGAGAACTTCTTCGCTAAGGTTGTTCCTGAGATTGGTGGAGAAGTAAAGCAAGCTCTCGGTATACACCCTGACGTAGATATTGGCATTTCTCAAGATGATCAGGGACGCCCTGTTCTTGACTTGCCACGGAATGTAGAAGCTTTGACGTGGGCTACAGATGGTGCTGGTAAGGTCAAGCCTATCTTTGCTGATCTTCTACCGAAAGTCGCACAGTACTCGAAGATTCCTGTAGAAGCAGTTCTCCGTACGTTTTATGTACCGGGAACATCTGACGCACAAAAAGCACAAATGATGCGGGAAGTACTGCAAGTACGGGACGAGCTCACTGGTACCTATATTGATCGGCCAAATGGGCGGATGACATTCCGTGCTGGATTTGGAGACGTATTAGGTGATGTTTTTAAAAATACGTACGTATCTGAAGATGGAACGAGTATTGCACAGAGCATCGAGAGGGGTATTGACCTAGCAACTATTCTGCTTCCGCCACCAAAGCTTCAAGCGAGCGGCATGATCTCTGTACAAACAACCCCCCGTCCCGACTACGAGAATAAATACTATCTCGGGAAGTACGGTGTTGACCGTAAAGCGTCGGCACAGAAAGCAGGCTTTGCACAGGACACTATGCGTCTTATCGCCGACATCCGTAAGGCACAAAAAGATGGTGGTCTGATTGGTGGTTCTGGCGTAATTATCACTACAATTACTGGTGTAGAGGGTGTTGTTAAAGGACTTGGGGACATCCTAAGCCGCATGAGAAATAGCGGAGTCCAGATGGGCCCCGGTGCAGAAGCTACGCTCAAGAGACTCGAAGCTGAAGGTAGCTCAATTATTGACAATAAGCAAGCAACAGCACAAGGTGTGACCAACTACCTCATTGAGGCACTCGCATTTGCTATCGCCGGCTCACTTCAAGGTGGTGCCAAGGGCAACAACATCTCTAACCAAGATATCCAGAACGTGAAGGCAGGTTTAAACCTAGGCCGACTCTTCTCGAGTGAGGCTGTTGCTAATGGTACTTTAAACTACCTCGAAAAGAAGATGTACGCAACCTACACCATTAACCGTAAGTTTTCTGAAGCGCAGACAGAGCAAGATTTTCGCTCGGTATACATCTATAACAGCCTCATGAACCACAGCTACGACAAAGAACTCCACGGTACAGGCTATGATTTCTTTGCAAATGATCCGGATAATCCCGCAACTCAACGTCGTCGCGCTGAGGCTGATACTGGAGAAGGCAGTGAAACAACAATACGGGTAGACGGGAAGGACGAAGGTGTCGTTGAGCGTCCCGGACTGAGGGCCCTCCTTATTTCTCCTTCTAATGCAGGACAGCAGTAATATGGTAGACGAGTTTTCTGACATCCCTCGCAGTTTGACTGGGGAAGATCAAATAGAACAAGCCCCCCTCGACACGACTAAAATGACTGACGACGAGAAGGAAGTCCTCGCCGAGTCTCGCATCATGAGTCTGATGGATGTCAAAATGCCGGGGCAGGGATCAGATATTGCTCCACCGTTGCCCTACGACACATCTCCCGAAGCAGAGCAACGCCGTAAAGAATCTTTCGAGACACCCCCACCCCGGGATCGTGCAGAAGAAGTACGTCTAGCTGTCGAAGAAGCTGGCGGCCGGATGATCGGGGAACAGGGGGAAGATACTCGTCGTTACATAGAAGAAATGACGAGTACCCAAACTCTCGAGCTACAACGCGCTCCGGGATTCATCAACGCGGCAGGGGAATACACTGCGTTTCCTGAGGGTATTGACTTAGCGGCTCGTTACCGTGTGATGGACTTGAACGACGGCACAGAGTACGTAATGACAAACTCGGACGGCACCCTCGCGTTGTCCAACGGAAATCCCACCACAAAGAAACTCCTGCGTACCCAGCGTCTTGAGCAGATGACTGCCGAGCAGGATATGGCTCCGGGGTTTCAGGCAATGGAATTCTTGCGGCAAGCCGTGTTCAGTGGGAAGGGTCCACGTAACTTACGGGAACTCGATGACCGCCTCGAAAAGCTCGGTGTTAACCAGACTGGCCGTGCGTACATGGTTGAGGCTGTGAAGAATGGGGCGTTGGATACTGAGCGTGGAGCGCAGGGGATCACCAACTTCCTCGGTTTCGTAATTGAAGCACCAGACTTAGCTAGACAGTTAATTACGAAGGGGCTCACCCTACAGATTGATGCCGTAGACTACTTATTCGGGGATGGGGAGCGTAGCGAAAAAGATCTCCAAGCGGTTATTGAAGGAGTGTCTTCGTTTTTTGAGTACAACGTCCCGAACATGCAACAGATTGTAGCGCAACAGCATGGCCTCGATGTCCGTGTTGCACAGCAATTACTCCAGCCGCAGGGACTAAATGAGCGTGTTGATAAGCTCGGACCTGAGTACGGCGGGTTTTACACGGGTATCGCCATCCACACAGCAGGAAGATCTCTCAAGACATTTGCAGATATGGAAGCAAAAGTCATCGCTAAATACGGCGGGGATAATATCGGACAAGCCCTCAACAACGCTAGGAAGCAGGGCGACGACTACCACAAGATCAAGATGGACTACATCGAAGAGCTCGTGAAGGATCGTCGTTTTAAGTTCCGTGGAATGCACGAAAGACGTATTGATACCGGCCTTGCTATGCGGATGTCAAACCCCCGCGAGCGAGAAGCAATGGGGATTGTCAAGGAGGAGGTTAGCTCAATTGGACGTCAGATCGACGGACTAATCGACGAAAACAAACTTTACGAAAAAGCCGGCAACCAAGCGGCAGTACTACGTACCAATGCAAAGATTGACTCCCTTATGGAGCGTCGCCGCGTCCTCGTAGAGGATACTCTAATTCCTAAAACTTTTAAGGATATGAAGGCAGACTTCGGTATCCAGACCGCTATCGTGGCTGGAGGTACAGAAGCGTACACTCAGTTCTTTGGCAATGATCCCGACTCAACACCCTTCGTGGAACTCGGCCTGTCTTTATCTATTAGCTTGGGCTTAATCGGGCAGGGGCTGTACAACGGAAGTATAACAGCGTGGAACAAGACAAAGGACGGGTACACCAACTCTCAGAAGTGGGCGAATGATAACCCCGGATTTAAAGACGCTTCACCGTCTGAAAAAATAAAGATGATCAACACCTCGAAGAACCTCGACAAGCTCGAGAAGAAAGTGCTTCGTGATATTGCAAACTCTCCCCCTGAATTCCAGCGTCTCTTTTATGCAGGAGCGGAGGAAAGTGCGGCAATTCGCTCTGAACTAATCCGGCTGTCCCAGATTTCTGGCGTTAAGATTGACGAAAACGCATTCATTAACAACTTAGGTGACGTCGGTGCGATGGGGGGTTTAATCACCCTAGCGCGTAACCTCGATGAGAAGATTACGGTAACGGGGCTACAGAGCGCAATGCCTATACTCTTGCAGAAAGAGCAGAATTTAAATAACCAGCGTCTTATTCTCACGCAGATGGCTCAGTCCATGCAAGAATTAACCAAGGCTATTACCGTAACTAAAGACGCGGCGTCAACCCACGAGACTGCGTTCCAACTACACAACTTCCTCGGGCGTTATATCACACAGGCTTCCGCGCAACTAGACCAAGCAGAAACGAGCCTCGCTAGACTGATGGCTGTAACACCAAAAGAAATTGAAGCAATACACTATGGTGGTGCGGACTCGCTAACAGGTGGCTTGGACTCTACCAACTCTCTCTCACAGATTTTTGATTACGAGTCACGCGCTCTCAAGCTCGGTATTGATATGCCAGCCATTGGTGAAGATGCTATGACTCCTTCCCAACGTCTGATTAAGCGGGCGAAAGAACTCGACGATCTTGCGGTAGTTCGCTCAACGATGATCGAGCAGGCCGGTACATCTATCACACCAGAGGCGGCGGCCACAGGGGAAGCCAGCGTACATGCGGCACACAATGCTGTACACGTCAATGACTACATGTTCAACAAGGCCAACCAGTTCTACAATGACTTTGAGGTTGCCGCAGAAGGATCTTTCGCGGATATCTCCCGGTGGGGCTACGACATCCTCGACAACCCTACGCTATTTAAGGACGTTATTCCAGAAACACGGGGACGTCGTACCTTAGCACTCAAGGAAGGTAAGCTGACAGGAGTGTCGAAGACACCATTCAACTCCCTCCTCCTCGACTCGAGTGAGCGGTCTGTTCTGCGCGTACAGGGGTTGATGAACGAGCAATCCCCGGGATCTTACGACGAGTTAATCAACGCCCTCCGCACGAAGGAAGGTATTGAAGATGACGTAGCTCTCACTGCTCTCGACGAATTCCGTATGCTCTACCGTTTCTCTGAGTCAGACGCAGGTAAAGCGGTACTACCCGGCGGTATGCCCCTCCTAATTACTGCATCGGAGTGGAAGGATGTACGTCAGCACGTGTCTAATCTGATCGGACAAAATCCCGGCCAGCAGTACTTCAGAGACCTCAAGAAGGCGTGGGATACTGTTGGTGATCCAAACAGTGACACAGCTTTCCGTACTGGATGGATGCGTCTCGGGGAAGAGCCACAGGTTGTTGGCCCGAAAGTATTTGAAAAGTTCCGTACGGCACAGAGTTACTGGGAAGAGAACATTGTGGAGCGTTACAATAGCATCGCCCCCATCAACAAGTTCACTAACATGCTCACCAAAGAGCGTGTCCGTTTGATGACTGCTGAAGGTGCAGACCGTAACACAGTACTCGCTCAGTTCAATAAGTACGACACAAAAGATCAGCCTATCTTCTTGCTCGACAAGGTCTTGTCAGAGGGTATCAGTCTAATCAAGAAACGCGCCGCCGGAGCAAACCAGCCACTGACTGGTGTAGAGCTCACGAAGTTACTCGAAGAGCCACTGGCTAAATTGTCGGGCGGTTTCCGTGATCAGAATGGTACGTGGCGTATTATCGTAAAAGATGAGATGGACCCCAGCTCCAAGCTGGGAACATACGGACGGGAAATGCAACGTGCCGTACGCTTATGGTTACAGGGGTCTATCCTCAACACCAAGGAACACGCAGACATCCTCGCTGGAGACGCGAAGGGCTTGCTGAAATCCGGCGAGCTTACCGACAAGAAGACGATCTACACACTTCTCGACAGCCTCGAAAACATTCAGGTGTACCAGCGTAATGCTGATGGATCTATTGTTCCCTTCCGGAGTATTCCTTCACAGGGACAAACCAACAAGTTTGTGCACGGGACGGAAGTACGGCAGATTGAGGACACGAAGAATCTTGAGAGTTTAAGCAAAGAAGCTAAGCAGAAGCTGGACAAGTTTACTGCTGAGTTTAAGGATTACAAGCAGACCGTGGCGGATGAAGCCGCAGTAGAGATTAAAGCGGCCCGCGATGAACTCAAGCGAGATCGTAACACAGCAAAAGACTTAGGTATTGATGTTGACCGTGACCTCGGCAACTTTGACAAAGTAGCGAAGATGGTCTATGAAAACGTGGCGACAGGCGGTATGGGGGGAATGCCCGGTCTTACGGACACTGGCCTGCCACGCCTAAAAGAACGGATCAAAGCATCCATCACGAAGAACAACAAAGGCATACTCGAGAAAGAAGTTATTGATCTAACAGACCACTTCGTTGCTCGTTACACCTTAGCTCACATCGTGAAAGAAAGTTCTGAAGCAACAGGGGCAACCCTCACTGTATACTCCGAAAAGTTTGGTCAGGAAATGCTCGCACCAGAGATCGGTATTAACCATGTAGTGATGGCAGAAAAGCTCGGATTTGATGATCCTGCAAAAGCGTCCCAGATTAAAGCCATCATTAACTTCGATGGGGTGGACCGCTACGGGGTTCTCGAGGCAGTCACCAAGGTGGGTGCCCGTATTGCAACCCAGAACATGCCGGGAATCACAGGGCGTATTCCTACGCTCTCCCTCGACAGCTTGCTCTCTCGTGGTTACAACATCAACCGTAACGTAGTTAGCCCACAGTACACGGCCCTCGAATTGATTTTACGTCAGAGCCGAGAGTCAGGTGCCCGCGCACTACAGGCGATGCTCAACAACCCAGCCCTAGCGCGTCGTGTCCTCGACAAACTAGAGACGGGAGCATTCGAGATTCCCGAGCAAACAACTCCCGACTTTATCCGGATGATGACTGTAGAGATTCTCAGACAGGAAGCGGAGAATGAGTACCGTCGCAGTCTTTACGGTGACACAATACTTCGAGGAGCACCGGGTCCTGCGGAGCCAGTCGATGAGTTTACTTCGGTGGTAAGCCGGGATATCTCAGAGCCGCCTCCTCCTCCCCCAAATCCCGTCGATGACGACGACACGAAACGTATAAAGCCTACGGGCATCAAGACTATAGACCAGCTACGCGCGCTGGGATTCCAACTTTAAACCTCTAGGAGAACCCTATGAAAAAAATGTACTCAAACCCTAGCCGTAAGCCGATGATGGGCGGTGGCTACGCGATGGCTAAGCCACGTAAGAAGATGGAGGCGGGCGGTAAGGCTATGGCTGATGCCGCGGCTAACGCCGACGTGCAATCACGTGTAGCTACAGGAAAGGCTACGGATAAAGACAAGGCGGCGATGGAAAAGCAACGCATGGAAGAACTCGGGCGTATGCCTATGGCTACTCTCCGTGAAATTGCGGCTGGACCATTGAGTGACCCAGACACAACGCTCGCAAAAATTGTTCTACGTGGCAAGGGAGACAAGGGTGCGATGCCACAGAGTGTAGACCAATGAAAAACGTACCAGCAAACAACAAAGGATTAAAGAAACTACCTACGGAGGTAAGAAACAAAATGGGATACAAAGCAAAAGGTGGCATGGCCGCTAAGAAGAAGATGGCGACAGGTGGACGCACAGTGTCTAAAACAGACGCATCAACAGCGAAGTCTACACCACCGAAGACAGGAACAGATGCTCAGATGCAACGTATGAACAACACCATTAAGTCATTCGTAAAATCTGGCTTAACTACAGGTGTCATCGGAAAAATGTACCGAAATGCTCTTGAAGGAGCTAAAGGTGACAGGGTCTCTAATGCTGATAAGCAAGCCATGAAAAATGCCAAAAAAGATCCGCCAAACTACCAAGGTAAAGCCTACGGTGGCACGACCAAGAAGATGTACGGCGGTATGTCGAAGAAGACTAAATAACAATAAAAAAGTTATAACTCCAAGAACCTTGACCCCGGCTTACCCCCGGGGTTTTTTTATGTTCTTTCTTCCTTGATCTTCTCCTGAAGATGCCGGAAGTAGTGCCTCACAATATTCCCGATACTTGGTCCGTAAGCAGGATCGCCAAGTCCACGTAAGGTACGTTCCATCCCGATGGTGTCCACGCATTCAAGATTAAATTCAACATTTCCATCTCTGTTTAACTCTATAGTGAAGTTGAGTAGTTGTGCTTTTGGTTCTGCCATAGCTCATACAATATTTACAAGGTTGCTGTACGGGTGACCTAACGGCCACCCTCCCGGTCCCAATCGTATGGCTTCCTATGTCTGAGCCTGTTCCGTAAATCATATATCATCTTGTGCGCGTCTTCAAGAACTTTCTTGTTTCCGAGCGTAGGATTTAAGTCACAGGCTTCCACTTGTAGTTTCAACCGGTCCAACATCTTCTGAACCCGTGCGTCTGTCATGCGGCCTCCCAACCAAAGTCACCTGCCATCCCATTCGCATTGTAGTCCGTCACAGTCCCCTCAAAGAAGTTCTTGTGACTCGCCCCATTGATTACCCAGTCGAGCCACTCTACGGGGTTCTCCTTGACCTTCCAGTTACCCTTCAGGCCGAGCATGATGAGACGACGGTCTGCTAGGTATCGGATGTACTGCTTAATTTCTTCCGCACTAACTCCTTCAATCTCTCCCATCTCGTACGCATTGTCGATAACTTTGTC
>JGI11705J14877_10001618_pt1 | contig 12712 bp, 8 predicted proteins | sample Etolaghawater15m_FD_14877 | JGI IMG/M metagenome (IMG submission 14877) | reverse complement strand
CCGGCATCAAAGCCCTCAAAGAACCGGACATGATCACCCGTGAAGGGCTGAATTATGCCCTGTGGTAGCCTCCATTCCGTTGACCCTCATCGGCGCCGCCTGGGCGCTGCTTCTGCTGAACTATCATGCCTCCATGCCGGCCATGATGGGGTTTATCCTCCTTTCGGGCATCATCGTCAACAACGCCATTTTGCTGATACATTTTGCTCAGGAGAAAATGGTAGGGGGGCTAACGGCCAAAGCTGCCATGCTGGAGAGTATTCGCATTCGTACCCGTCCGGTCCTGATGACGGCCTTTGCCGTTGCGGCCGGCATGCTTCCCGTGGCACTGGGCTCCGCCATCGGTCTTGAACGGCTGGCCCCCCTGGGCGCCGTTGCCATCGGCGGATTGCTGGTAGGCACTTTCCTGACGCTGCTTTTCATTCCGCTGATTTTTATTATGACGTCGAAGGAGGAAAATCAAAGCGAGGAATCGAAAGNGCAATACACATCCCGACAGATTGCTTGACAGACTACCAATGCGGCATGGGGAAAATCGCTTTTGAGGATGATTATCGAGATCCCACCTTTCTGATGGCCAACCACTATATATTGAGGTTGAAGATTTTTCGATTGGATTACAGATATATGAAGTAGGTGTAATCATCGCCTTGAATATCATCGGCTAAACTTGTCTGCATCGCTTCCCACAATGTTCACCGGAATAAGGGATCTATTCTCCTTTGGAGTCTTTTCATTTTTGTTTGCGTCGAAGAATGCATTCTGGTAATTTTGCCAAAATTCGACGAGAAAGGGCGATAAGAAAATTTATGCATTTAAAAAAATTACAGGAATTTTCAGAAGTAAATGATCAGAACCTATTTCCGTGTATTATAGATTTAGTTGTAAATGGAGTTAATCCAGATCGATTTTCTACTGAAGACAGGAGACCCGATCGGCAGGATATAACTCAGCATCTGGCAAGTTGGTTTAAATATATAGAAGTTCCTTCAGATCTTTGTAAAGTTTGGATGAACGAATACTGCGTTGATATGCTATCTGCCATATCGTCCAGTTCTAAATCGACAATACGGCACAGCACAAAATCTAATATCAAGTATATCTATTCCTCCAATGTTATTTTTAGATGTGCACGCGAGAATAATCCTTTCAAGGCATCCTGCAATCCGAATTGTCCTGTATATGAAAGTAGTGGCGCGGAGGAAACCAAAAAAGTTCATAATGAGCCTAAGGAAAGCGAAGAAACTTCTAATCCACTCGATTTTTTATTACTAAGAGACAGATATAAGGATCAATTTAACGTAGCCATGGATTTCGTGAATGATAATATTAAGAAAGGAGTTACACAAAAAAAAATTGTTGCTCTTTTGAACAAGAATGGATTCAAAAGCAGAACGGGAAAAATATGGACATTTTCAACCCTCTCATCTGAACTAAGGAGATATAGAGAAAATAACAGAGATGCTGTCAAAGTGTATGACATCAAACCTGAAATACTTCACAGAAAGGATAATGAAAAAATCCCTAATCCAGGCGATTCTTTGTTAATGAGGGACAAATATAGGAATCAATTTAATGAAGCCATGGATATCGTGAATGATAATGTTAAAAGAGGCGTTAAACAAAAGCATATTGTTGATTTCTTGAACAATAAGGGATTTAGGACCAGGACGGGAAAAAAGTGGACGTCTTCAATCCTGTCAGTGGAACTCAAGAGGTTTAATAAAGAATAATGGGAATGGAAAGTTCCGAGTATGCAAGAGAGACCACTTGATAATTCCAAGTCCGCAGGAAACCGCGTGTTGGATGTTGGCGTAAGAGAAAATCTTACACCTAGAGAATTAGTAAGAAAAGCACTGCGTTCTTTGGACAAAAGATTGTTTCAAATTGTTTCATTTTACTACGGTCTAAACGGAAATACGCCGCTTTCATTTGAAGAGATGGGTGTTGAAATGGGCTTGCCAAAAGAGTTGCTGGTTGCTTCTGAGAAGAAAGCGATTAGAAAACTAAGGCATCCTAAAACGGCAAGATTGATTGCCGAGGCCACTGAACAAGCTGATCAGGATATCTGGCATTACCTATCGAGCGTTGAAAATGTTGTTTACAAGGAAACGCTTGCCCAAGCAATAACAAAACTGCCTGGCGAGTACATTATCGGTATGAGATGCCTTTATGATACGGTTTCCAATTGGGCTGACCACAATGCTTGGCAAAACAAAATCGCATGGTTTCGAAGCAAGTTTTCCAAAGAGCTTGTTCTCAAAACCAGCGGCAGACTCAAAAGGCTCCATAATTCTGTTCCGCTTCCAATTACCTTTAAGCAAGCGGCCCAGGTTCTCGATATTCAAGAAGCGCTGGTCAGACAAGCCGTCGCTATTTCCGCAAACCGACTTTCAACCTATAACGGATATATCGCTCCGCAGCCGATTGGAGCACGGAAGTTACGCGCACTGCGTCTTCATACGATTTTCAGAGAAAAAAAACCTGATGGTGTTATGACTGTTCAGGAGCTACTTTCACAATATTTGGGAAAATACGCCGATGACGATGCCATAGGACGGGATGTGGTGTTGGCAATGATCGATAATTCACACTTGTTCATCAGACTGGGGCACATCGGTTGGTATCCCATATTGCATGAAGATGAGAAAACTTTTGCCCCTGATGAAATAGGACCCGAGGAATTAACAGCTGATGAAACGGCAACCTGTTTCTATAAGAGACCCAAAGATGGCACATCGAGCCTTGAAATTGTGAGGGAAGTCGTTCGATCCAAAAGGGTTTGCAAGCCGATTGAAATTGCCGAAGAAGTAAAATCCAAAACAGAAGTTCCGTTGACGAACACTCAGATTCCTCAAATATTGGCACAAAGTTTCGATTTCCTTCAGGTATCACCTTCAGCGTACGCCCTTGAAGAAACGCTCAGTGGCCTGGATCCTTCGACGGCCGACTCCGATGTCCTTCTGACAAGAAGCGATATCAGGTGGTATGCGATTGCCCGGCACGCGGGGGAACCAATGAACACTTTTCCATTCTGGACTCCCGCCATGGAATGGAAGTGGTGTCAATGGGCTCAGAAAAACGACACGAATCCCGCAAGGAACCGCCTCTACCGATCATTACTTTTTGTCGTTGACCCTCATGGTTGGCCCGTTACGGATGAGGAAAAAGCCTATTGGATCACAATAAAACAATGGAACGAGCATTATTTCCTGAAACATGATAGCAAACACCCCTTGTGGAAAATAAGGCCGCCATTGAAGGATTTTTTGCCACTTGCCATTTGTACATGCGAAACCGGTTCAATGAACTGGATCAAGGCCAATCGAACCATTGGAAACTACACGTTTGATCAGCATTCAATAATCCATCTATCCCTCCTCATAGGAATGGGTATTGTCCTGCAAACAGATCACTGGCAGAAGCCTCATAAAATTGGACCGAACGCTGGTATTATCAAATCCCAACTAATGGAATTGGTATGTCAGCGCAAACCGATTTCTTGGAATTCTGCTTACGGTTCAGAACTCTTAAAACAATTACAACATTTTTCTACCAAACAGGATATGGGCTGGATTTCGGAATTGGAATTTTCTCAACTTTTAAATAAGTTGAATGGAACAAGTGTTGAAGACGATCCTATTCCGCTCAAGGAAGATAGCATAAAGCCAGATCAAAGTTTCGAAAGGCGGCCTAAGCAATTGAAACTTTTCAGTAATCAACCCCTAAGTCAATAGATGGACAGACACAATTGGCGGGTTGTCTATTCCTGGCATTCGGCAATAAGCACAAAGTGGTTTGCGCAGGTTGACGGTCTATGAAGAAGTTGGGTATCAAAAATATCCACAAGTACCCTTTCTCGGAATAGGGCTCGAAAAGGCCCCTCGTTTACGGACAATTCAGTGATCGTCTAAATATGTAATCATAAGGTTCGCCGGGTTGTGCCTGCCTTGTGATAGCAGTTAGTCCCACCAACCGGGCCTGATTCAATGGGTTATTTCCCATCCAGAACTTCCCGCACTGACATCGCCAGAGTTAACATTTCGATGGGCTTATCAATGTACCTCCGAATGCCGAGTTCCTGAACCTTATCCTCTGAGATTCTGCTACTGTACCCTGTGCAGATGATGATGGGCATGTCGGGCCTGATTTTGAGTATCTCCCGGGTTAACCTGTCGCCTGTCATTTTGGGCATGGTCATGTCCGTAATGAGGAGGTCGATTTGATCAGGATTGGCACTAAAATACTCCAGGGCTTCAAGAGGATCGGTTTTGGGTATGACCTTGTATCCGAGTCTCTCCAACCGCTGCTGGTTCAGGTTTACCATGGACTCTTCATCGTCAACAAAGAGAATCCTTTCATTTCCAGTGGGGAGTTCTTGAGCATTTTTTGGTTCATCCCCGATCTTCTTTTTAACAGCCGGGAACAATATTTTGAATGTAGCTCCCTTTCCCGGTTCGCTCTCTACCGAAATGCTTCCACGGTGACTCTTGACGATGCCGTGTACAACCGCCAGACCCATGCCGGTGCCTTTGCCCACATCCTTTGTGGTAAAATAGGGGTCAAATACTCGGTTTATTACTTCAGGACCGATGCCATCCCCTGTATCGCTTACGCATAATTGCAAATAGTGTCCGGCACTCAACTCCGGATATAGGGATGCCGCATCTTCATCGACCTCTGTATTTTTTAGTGCGACTTCAAGCATTCCCCCTTCAGCCTCCATGGCATGCGCAGCATTGGTACAAAGATTTATCATGATTTGGTGAATCTGGGTGGGATCTCCAAGGATGTTGTCACTATCATTCGAGATATCTTGGCGTATATCAATGCTTGCCGGGATGGATGCCCGCAAGAGCTTGAGGGATTCGTTGACCACAAACGCAATATTGAACGGCTTCTGCTCAATTTCAGATTTACGGCTGAAACTCAAGATTTGTCTGACCACATCTTTTGCCCTTAGGCAGGCCTTTCTTATCTCATCCAGATTTTGCCTGGAAGGATTCCGTTCTGGAACATCATCCAAGGCCAGTTCAGTATTGCCCAGGATAATTCCCAGAATATTGTTGAAATCGTGCGCTATGCCGCCTGCCAATGTGCCTACGGATTCCATTTTTTGTGATTGTAGAAGCTGGGCTTCCAGTTTTTTCCTTTGCTCTTCACCTTCTACCCTTTCGGTTACATTACGGAAATACCCGATGAGCCCGTCGATTTTTCCTTCCTGGTCGCGCTTTGGAATGTAAGAGCCCTCGAAGTGCTGTACATCCCCTTTGAAAGAGGTCAGGGGCACTCTCGCAAATTCCGGCTTTCCTGTTTCAAGCACACCCTTCTTCATCACCGTGAGGACAGCCGCATCCTCCTTTGATAGAAAATCAAAGTCCGTTTTCCCTATCATGTCTTTTTCTGTGAGGCCCAATTGTGGGTTGAGGACCCATACGTAGCGGAGATCCTTGTCCTGAATTAGAATGTGGTCCGGGGTATATGTCGCGATCACCCTGAATCGCTCCTCGCTTGCGACAAGTCGGCGCAGCATCACATCCTTTTGTGAGATCGCGCGAGAAAGCTTGACCGTACTGTAGCTCAAGGATGAAATCAGCCCTGCGATTTCGGCGTAAAACGCCATGGCCGTATCAATGGTCTCCCGGCTCCAGAATGGGACACGCTCAAGGGCCGCAAGGTATTCCGCCTCGTCGAACCCATATCGGCGGGCCTGGATGCGGAACTGCTCATGATCGGGACTCTCGCCCTCATAAAAGAACTGTCCGATGAAGATATTTCCCATATGCCTGCCGCCCACCTCGATGGGTGTCACCATATCCCACATGTTGTTCTTGCAGTGGTAAGGCTTGAAATTTCCAGCTAACACGCCACTGGAGAGGACAGTGTCGCTTTCTATGCAATTCTTGAGTGTTTCGGGGTGGGCCCGGTGGAATTTTGCGCAAATATCCTGCCAGCCGACAGAGGCCAGGACTTTTCCCGAAACATCGACTATGGCGCCGCCGATTTTCGTGAGCCCGTAGAACTTCTCCATCATGGATTGCAGCGCCTGATCATCGATAATGTCGGCGAGATTCAAATCACCGAAATCTCCCTCCGGTTCGAGGATGGCTTGGAGCTTTTTCCTGACGGTTTCCTCGCTCTCCCGAAGTGCCGCTTCTGACTGCTTGCGCTCGGTGATGTCGTAATGTTGAAGCACCACATATTCTAAATCGCCTTCTTGGTTCAATATCGGGTATCCGAAGACTTCAATAAATATCTTTCCCGTTCTCGACGTGGGCGTTCCCGTTGAAGCAGAAGCGACGTCAATATCAAAATTTGTTTCCCAGTGTTGCCGCTTCCTTTCCTCAAATATATCTCTCAAAAATGGGATAATCCCTCCATCAATGGCAGCCTGATCCTTAAAAACGTTATAACCTGCATCTATAATGACTTTTTCTTCAACGCCAAACATTTTACAAAATTCATTGTTAACCCTGTTAATAGTTCCATCCGGGTTATAGAGGCACATACTTGTCGTTGATTGCTCAAACATTTGCGAAAAAAGAGACTCACGTTCCTTCAAAGCCTCTTCCGTCCGCTTGTGCTCGGTGATGTCCGCACAAACGCCGATCCACTTATATGGACGGCCCTGCTCGTCAAGCATGGGAAGGCCCTGGTCATGTATTTGCCGGTAGGTGCCGTCCCTGTGTTTTATCCGGTAATTGTAGTGGATGGGCTCCGTTGCTGTCCGGTGCAATTCAACCGCGTTTTCGAGCTGACCTCTGTCTTCAGGGTGAATCAGTTCTAGCCAGGCGTCAATGTCTCTGGAAATCGACCCTGAGTCATATCCCAGCAGGCCGTCGATGTCACCAAACCACTCAAGAGCATCATTGGAGACGTCCCATTCATAGATCAAATCATAGGCCGCCTTTCCGGCGATCCTGAGGCGTTCCTCGCTCTCCCGAAGTGCTGCCTCTGCATTTTTTATGTCTGTGAGGTCTATTGTCTGGACAATGACATTGGAAACTTTTCCCTTGTTATCCAATACGGGTGTAAAGATCGAGTTTATGATCTTGTGGGTAGCACTTTTTACCGCAACGTGATCCACCGCACCGAAATCATAATCAATCAAGATACTGGCAACCTCTCCCTTTTCAAACACCCGTTTTATATCCGGCATGAACCCCTGCTTTTCGATGACAACATCTTGGAAAAGATTATACTTCCCGATCACCTCTTCCTCGGCGGCGCCAAAAAACGCAAGGCAGGCAGGATTCGTCCTGATTGCCGTTCCTTTCTCATCGGATATCCATGTACTCAGAGCAGCGCTCTCAATAATCTTATCGAGGAAGTCGGTCCTTTCCTGCAGGGCCGCCACCCGCTGTTCCAATTCTTCATAGGTCGGTTTCGTGGTCATCAGAAAATCCTCAGATACCTTTGACTTGAAAAAGCCCACACCCCGTTGCCTCTTAGAAACAGTGTATGAACTTTTTCAATTATCTCTAGCCCTCCCAACCGCTGGTTGGATCATTCTTTGGAGAAGAGGTTTGCTTTCATGGCAGCAAAATTTTACTCTAAATCACCGTGATTTTTTATGCAGGATCTTGGTTTTCAGTCAGGTGGTTGAGTCGGCCCTTACCATCGTGAAATTCCACAATTGGCACATTACCATTCAGTGTCTTTTTTTAATGATTTAAACGGATTTTCAGCCACTTGTAAACCAAAAATTTGATAATGTTTTTTTTATCTCAAGTTGGAAATTATTCTGCTTTCTTGATCCTAATTTAGAATATTCAAGATTGTCACCAATAGCTTCAGAACAATGGGCAGTAAGAAACGCTTGAACCCGTTCCATCATGTCAGGGTTCGGAAAGCTGTTTCTGGATTCCCAGTTGACGATTGAACCCTCCGAAGCTATGAGAGTGTTCTGAAGATTCTTGATCTGGAGACCTTGATCCAGCCGGGTTTTTCGGAGAAGACCACCCAGTGTGTCTATCTCAGCAGGATAATCATCGATAAATATTTCCCTTGGAATTTGTGGTATATATTCTCGGATGAAGAAACAGGGAAAAAGTTGTTTTTCTGTCCCGCAGCGCTAAAGAAACAAAATCAGGATTTTTTGATGACGTGGAAGCGCTGATATGCTAGTTTCCCTTTCAATAAACTACCCGCTTAAGGAGATGAAACCTGAAAATGTCATTTGAAAGAACGATTCTTTGCATCGGGGCCGGTTATGTGGGGGGTCCCACCATGGCCATGATCGCTTTTAAATGTCCCCAATACAAAGTGACGGTGGTGGATATCAATCCTGAACGGATTGCTCAGTGGAATTCAGACGAACTGCCCATCTATGAACCCGGGCTTGACCGGGTGGTTCGGGCTGCCAGGGGGAGGAACCTCTTTTTCAGCACTGAAATTGAAAAAGGGATTCGTGAATCGGATATCATTTTTGTGAGCGTCAACACCCCCACCAAGACCTTCGGCGCCGGCGCCGGCATGGCGGCGGATCTGCAGTACTGGGACAAAACCGCCAGAGAGATTCGAAAATATTCCCTTTCCAGCAAAATCATCGTTGAAAAAAGCACCCTGCCGGTGAAAACCGCCCAGGCCATGGAACGGATATTGGCGTGCGGGGACAACGGGCTCTGTTTTGATGTGCTGTCCAACCCGGAATTTCTGGCGGAAGGGACCGCCATTGAGGATCTTGAAAATCCGGACCGGGTGCTCATCGGTTCCGCCCAGACGCCCCAGGGGCTCATGGCCCGGGATGCACTCGTAGAGATTTATGCCAACTGGATCCCCAGAGACAAGATCATCACGAGCAATATCTGGAGCAGCGAGCTTTCCAAACTGGTGGCCAATGCCTTTCTGGCCCAACGGATTTCTTCGGTGAACGCCATCTCGGCCCTTTGCGAAAAGGCTGACGCAGATGTTCAGGAAGTGACCCGGGCCGTTGGAATGGACAGCCGGGTTGGCGCGAAATTCCTCAACGCCAGCGTCGGTTTTGGGGGATCCTGCTTCAAAAAAGATATTTTGAACCTGGTCTATATCTGCCGTTATTATGATCTCAAGGAAGTGGCGGATTACTGGGAGGGCGTGGTCAAAATCAATGAATACCAGAAGGAACGGTTCATCCTCAACATGCTTCAGGTCATGTTCAATACTCTGGCGGGCAAGAAAATCTGTCTGTTCGGATTTGCTTTCAAGGCGGATACCGGGGACACCCGGGAGAGTCCGGCCATTCTGATTGCAGAACGGCTAATGGAGGAAAGAGCGGAAGTGGTCATTACGGATCCAAAGGCCATTGACAACGCCAAAGATGATCTGGATGGGGTCATTGGGAATGTGAAGTATGTGGAGGATCCCTATGAGGCGGCTGCCGGCTGCTGCGCCATTGCGGTCATGACCGAATGGTCTCTTTACAGGGAACTCGATTATCGGGAAATATACGGCAAAATGGCCAAGCCCGCCTTTGTTTTTGACGGCCGGAATATTCTGGATCACGAGGCACTTCACGAGATCGGTTTCAATGTTTTTCCCATAGGGAAACCGCCCCTTACGCACTTTTAGCGCCCATCCACAAATGGCCAATTTGCCCGATTTCGGCGTCAGGGGAAAATTGTAATCCTCAAAATACCTTCATGTATTCCTGCGGTTACAATTTTCGCCTTTCTTGAACTCGACCAAATTTTCTCATTCGTGGAAGGACGCTTTCTAACAGGAGGTTTTGAACATGCTGCATCATCAAAAACGCATCCTGGTAACCGGCGGCGCCGGCTTCCTGGGGTCCCACCTTTGTGATCGCTTGATTGAAGAGGGCCATGACGTTCTGTGCCTGGATAATTTTTTTACCGGCACGAAACAGAATATTCTTCATCTCATGGAGAATCGCAACTTTGAGCTGATCCGTCACGATCTGGCATTTCCCGTGTTCCTGGAGGTGGATGAAATATACAATCTGGCATGCCCCGCCTCCCCCATTCACTATCAGCACAACCCGGTAAAAACCGTGAAAACCAATGTGCTGGGATCCATTCACATGCTGGGACTGGCCAAACGGGTTCACGCCAAGATCCTTCAGGCTTCCACCAGCGAGGTTTATGGGGATCCCACCGTTCATCCTCAGACGGAAAGCTACTGGGGTAACGTGAACACCATCGGCATCCGGTCGTGTTATGACGAGGGAAAGCGGTGTGCCGAAACCCTTTTTTTTGACTATCACCGCCAGAACAATGTGAACATTCGAGTGGTTCGCATCTTCAACACCTACGGTCCCAGAATGCACCCCAATGATGGCCGGGTGGTGAGCAATTTCATTGTTCAGGCATTGAAAAACCAGGATATCACGGTCTATGGCGAGGGGTTGCAGACCCGTTCGTTCTGCTATGTGGATGATCTCATCGAGGGCATGATCCGCATGATGAACGGGAGCGACGATTTTGTGGGGCCCGTGAATATGGGGAATCCCACGGAGTTCACCATCCTGGAACTGGCGGAGAAAATCATCTCCGCCACCGGTAGCCGATCCCGCATCGTCTTTCGGCCCCTTCCGCAGGATGATCCCCTTCAGCGAAAGCCGGATATTACCCTGGCCAAAGAAAAACTGCAGTGGGAACCGAAAATGGCTTTGGAAGAAGGGCTTCAGAGCACCATCGCCTACTTCAAGAAGATTCTTAAAAATGGTTGAGGAAAAAATCGGCCAAAGGACCCTCGGGAAAATCAAGGGACACACGAACCACCTTCTTCGTTTCCGGCCCAACCTTGAACCCCTCATCGATTCTCAGACCACACACCCAGACGATGCCGTTTTCGTGGCATAAAAGTGGAAGGTTTTTTCGGATATCGTTCGGGATTTTTTGGTCTACAAAAAAATCCTTAACCTTTTTGTGCCCCGTCATGCCCAAAGGGAACAAACCGGTCGCCGGGGACAAAACTTCGGATGGTTAATGGGTATTTGATGCGGTTTGCATCCAGATGCGCTATCCACGGAGATGGATTATCGCCCGGAATGGGAGATTTTCCTTTGATTTCATCGATGTTCACCGTGCAGGAGATCGCATCCAAGCTGAAAACACCCGGCCCATTCAACAGGTATTCATATCCTTTGTGCTTTTCTCTTGCCGGCTTTTTCCTGTCCCGCGTAAACACCAGGGTCTCATAGGTTTTTTGAACCAGAATTCCACCGGGCAGGTTTAAGTGGGTCTGTGGCCGCCCTTCCAAAAGACTTTTCACGGCATTGATGTGCCGCAGGCTGATGCGGCGAAGCCCTCCTTGAACATCCTTGACGATCTGGCGAAGGACCTGGTTTTGAAATCCTGCTGGAAGCTTCCGAAATGCCTCCAGGGGTACTGAATGAGAACCTGTTTTGAGAATTTTCACATGCTCTTTGATCCATTCTCTCGCTTCCGTTTCCATCCACCGGACATCATCCCGCATGATTCCCGCGGTCTGACCCAGGATTTCAAGGATCCTGGGCTGATAGGTCTTCAGCTGCGGCAGCAGATCCAGCCGGATTCTATTTCTCAGATACTGTCTTTCCAGGTTGGACGGGTCGGTAATATGCGGCAGCATTCGGTGAACCCTATAATCTTCGACTTCCCGGCGAGTCACCTCAATGAGAGGCCGGATAACAGTTCGATCTCGAACGGGGGGGATTCCGGAAAGGCCGGCCGGTCCGCTTCCGCGCAAAAGCCGCATAATGACGGTTTCAGCCTGATCGTCCAGGGTATGCCCCAGGGCAATTTTCTGAAACCCATGGGCTTTGAGAGTATCATTTAGGAATTCATAACGGCGGTCTCTGGCCGCCTCTTCAAGGGAGATGCCTTTCTTGCCCAAAGGGGATAAAGCCTTTTGGGTGACAAAGGGAAGGTTTCTCATGGCTGCCAGGGAGGCCACAAAACGGGTTTCACGGTCGTCATCATCGGGTCTTAACCGATGATCGAAATGGGCGACCGCCAATTCCAGTGATAAGGCCTCTTTCAGTCTGTCCAGAACATCCAGCAACACCACGGAGTCCGGCCCACCGCTTACGGCCACCAGAACCCGGTCCCCATGCGCCAGCATGTTGTACCGGGAAATGGTCTTTTCGGTTTTTCTGACGAAATCCTTCACAACCTGAACCACCGGTACCTATCCGATTCTTTTTTCCGGAAACAAGGCCATGATGTCAATTTCGGTGGCGTTACAGACGCCCCGTTCCGTGATAAAGCCCGTCACCAGGCGGGCGGGGGTTACGTCAAAAGCCGGATTGGCCGCCGGGCTCGTTTCAGGGGGCACCAGCACGGTTTGCACACTGCCGTCACAGAGCCCCTGAACATACCGGACTTCGTCGGGATCCCGCTCCTCGATGGGAATGTCCCTGATCCCATCCGTGATGGACCAGTCAAAGGTGGATGACGGCAGCGCCACATAAAAAGGGATTTGGTTGTCCCTGGCGGCAAGGGCTTTTAAGTAGGTGCCGATCTTATTGGCCACGTCTCCCGCCCGGGTGGTGCGGTCTGTTCCCACAATTACCAGATCCACCATCCCGTGCTGCATCAGATGGCCGCCCGCATTGTCCGTGACCACCGTGTGGGGGATGCCGTGTTTGCCCAGTTCCCAGGCGGTGAGGCGGGCGCCCTGGTTCAACGGTCTTGTTTCATCGACCCAGACATGAACATCGATGTGTTGATCAAAGGCCGTGTAAATGGGGGCGGTGGCCGTGCCGTATTCCACACAGGCCAGCCAGCCGGCG
>JGI11705J14877_10001614_pt1 | contig 12737 bp, 10 predicted proteins | sample Etolaghawater15m_FD_14877 | JGI IMG/M metagenome (IMG submission 14877) | reverse complement strand
TCTATTGCTTGTGGTGATCGAGACGTCCAGATTAAAAAAACGGAATGCAATTAAAGAAGAACAGTCCAAGAGAGAATCTGACGAAACTTCCAGTGATAAGTCTAGTGATAAGGTAACCATTTATCGAATTCCCGAACCGATTCACAAACTTGCTGTGTTGGATAAAATTCGAATTGACTGCAACGAGAGTGGAACGTTCGATATCCAATTGCGTCAAGATGGGGAACATCAGTAAGATGTAAGTTAGTACGATATATCGTGGCAACTATCTCCATTGTCGCACATAAATGTCGTATAATATATATTATGTAAAGTAAATCAGATGTCAATAAATACGCCACTTCTAACTTCACTCTTCTAACTTCTAAATCTAACCTCTTCCTACTCTTACCACTCCCCACCCAAGGATCCCATCAAAACCATCCCTAAAAGATAATACCGACTTTACTCAGTCCAGCAGCTCATGGATCGCTTTGAAGTCCGGCAAATCCCCCGCATTCTCAAGAACCTCTGCATACGCCACTGTACCATTCTCATCAATGAGAAATGCAGAACGCTTGCTAACACCTTTCATATCGAAGAATGTATCATAGAGGGCTCCATACGCCTCAGAAACCTCTTTATTAAAATCACTGAGTAGTGGAAAATTAATATTATTCTGCTCTTTAAATACCTTGAGTGTAAAAAATGAATCTACGCTAATCCCTGCAACACGTACATTAAGCTCTTCGTAAAACTTCATGTTATCTCGGGTACTGCACATCTCATCTGTACAAACGGAGCTAAATGCCAGCGGAAAAAACAGAAGAAGTAGCTTCCCCTCCCCTCGCAATTCTTGAAGTGTTCGACCCTCACCGCTACTATCTTTAAGAGTAAAATTAGGGGCAGATTGTCCTACGTTTAGAGCCATAAAAAAGATATTATTGAGATTTCTTGTGTCTAGTGATCGTTCTCCTTTGCAGTAAGAAAATTCTGTAAAGAGGGGATCGACGATGTAAAAAAACCGATGCAGATTCCACCAAATAAATGCATGAAAATCCATTTTAGTTCCCTGGAACCGGAGATATCTGCTGAATTTGTAGCGGATTCGAAAACATATTGTCCCGCTGTCATCATTGTGAACAGTGAGGTTTCATTATCGGGGTGGTAAAACCACATCCAAAATAAAAAACCAACCAGAAACAGATATCCTGTCAGTATCCGCATCGGTTTTTCAATTTGCCGGAAATAGGAAAGGATCAGAATACCCAGAAGACCGGCAGAAAGTAGTTGCAGTACCATGATCATCAGCGAGAGTAATGTTACAGGGCGCAGCATCTCCCCAAAAATAGGGGTACATAAAAGGGGTATGAACGTAAGTATCACAGGATACTGAAGGTAGCTAGCCCTCAGGCTTCGGCTGATCAGGAGTAGAATACTTACGGCAATCAACGTTAACAAGACGATAAGGTTGATATGGATCCGTTGCGGGGTTTCCGGCAAGACGAATTGCAACCCAAAGTACAGGACCAGAGATCCCANAAAAAGAAGNGTTAGAAAGCCAAGNGGACTTTTTCTTACAGGATTTCGGAGGATAGNGAGGAAACAGCCGCAGCAGATAAAAAGNAGAAGAGCATTTGTCCAGTTCATACCACGTTTGCTTTATTCTGGCTGAGAGCCATTTCCATGATGCCGAGCAGATCGTTTCTGCCGGATCTCCCTCCTGCTTTGCTGCTCATTCTGGTATACCAGCACCCTGTCAGCCATGTGCTTGAGGCAGCGACGCTCCCATCGAACCATCTCTTTAACCACATCCAGTAATCGTTCGGTTTGATGATCATGCACTTCCACCGGCAGCATCCACTCTTCGAGCGTGAGCATCTCACACTCATGGAGTAAACGTTCACGATTGCGCTGTATCTGTTCCAGAAGAGTTTTGGGGTCCAGTTTCATTAGCATTTCATCCTTCAAAAATTCACCCTCAATGGAAGATGGATGTGCAATACCGCCTACATCTTGTCCACGGCTCCGGATTAGAGGCTCCGTATAGTGAGTTTGTGCAAAATCGATCTGCTGTAACCAGCGTAGGATGGAGTGACCGTCCCCCGGATCTTCATCAAACGGTACAAATTCAATGACGGGTACGAGAGCTTCCGCTTCGATTTTCAGATAGGCTATATCTTCGACGAGATGACGAATTTCGGTTTCAGACGGTCGGTTTTCATCCGAAAGTGTCATAGTGTATTTCGTTACAGATCCTTAGAGGCAGTATTCACTGAAATCAGGCAGACCAACGAGAGGATGCCTTGGTTTGATCATTTCGTTTTTGCTGCTCCAGCATGTCAACAAGCGACAATCCAGTATTCCATTCGCGGTCTCGGTCGCGTACAGAATGGATATTGTTCTCCTCCTGAAAGTCCCAAAATGAGCCAAATTGTCCGTTTCTGTACTCTTTCAGATAATCCAGACGCTCTTTCAAATCCTCTTTGGGTACCAGAAGTCGCTCCTTATCATAGATCGCATCTTCCCGAGACTCGAATACAATATCATAATCCTTGCTCATCACAATCGCTTCTTCCGGACATACTTCTTCACAAAAACCGCAGTAAATGCATCGTAACATATTGATNTCGAAGAAATCGGGGTATCGCTCCTTTGGATCATCACTTTTTTCATTGGCTTGCATGCTGATGGCCAGCGGCGGACAAGCCCGGGCACAAAGACCGCAAGCCACGCATCTCTCCTGTCCGTTATCCTCGACCAATACCGGCCGACCGCGGAAAATTGACGGTGGATCCCATCGTTCTTCCGGATAACTCATGGTAACTGCCGGAGCAAACATCTGCTTAAAGCTAAACCACAGACCCTTAAAGATTTCGGGTAGATAGATTCGCTCCATTAGGGAGAGTTTCCGTTCTCTCTTGTACTCTTTATTAATGGCGTTTACAGAGGGTTGATCAAAACTCATTCGGTTTCTGTTCTGTGATGGTTTGATTGATATTTACTCAGTTCTTTGTAACCATTTAGTTGTTACGTCGCAAAAATAACCTTTTCGCATTACCGTTTCAACTTTCCGATCTACTTCTGCCGGAAAATTAGGGTGATTGGGACTCCTTCAAATCCGAACTCGTCCCGCAGTCGATTTTCTATAAATTTTCGGTAATTGGGAGGCAACTCTTGCGGATTATTCATAAAAAATTTGAAGACAGGCGGGTTGTTTTTCACCTGAACTGCATACTGAATTTTCAGGGATCGTCCCCGTTTCATCGGCAGTGCCCTCTCCTTCAGAATTTTCCCGACAAAGTCATTGAGCTCTGGTGTAGAAATTTTCTTTTTGCGTTCCTGAATCACCCGTTCAGCAACATCCAGAACCCGTTCCACCCGCTGCCCTGTCAACGCCGAAATGGATAGTACCGGAACATAGTTCAGCGTCTGCACTTTCGAGTAGATATACTCTTCGAACTCTTTAAACAGTTGTGTATGTTTTTCCGGAACCAGGTCCCATTTATTCAGCACAATCACAATGCCCTTGTTAAAGGTCTCCGCTTCTCGTAGAATTCGCTTATCCTGTTCATCAAAGCCTTGCATCGAATCCAGTAGCAACACCACGACATCCGCTTCCCGGATCGCCCGGTCTGTCCGGACCGTGCTGTAAAACTCGATATTTTCCTTCACTTTCGCCCGCTTTCGAAGTCCGGCCGTGTCGATTAGCAGATATTCCTTCTCCTTATACACCAGGTAACTATTGATGGAATCACGCGTAGTTCCCGGTATATCGGTGACGATGCACCGGTCATTTTTCAGCAGTGCGTTCATCAAAGAGCTTTTGCCGACATTCGGACGACCCACAAAGGCAATTTTGGGGGTTTCATCGTCCACCTCCTCCTCATCTGTTTCGGGTAGAAGTTCGACCACACGGTCCAGAAGTTCACCGGTGCCTGATCCGCTCATCGCAGAAACTGGAAAAAATTCATCCAGACCCAGTTCGTAGAACTCCACAGCATTCAACCGGCGGTCCTCATCATCGCTTTTGTTCACTACCAAAAGTACCGGCTTCTCCTGCTTTCGCAAGATCGAAGCAAGCTGCCGGTCAAGCGTATTCACACCGGATTCTACATCCACCACAAACAGAATGAGATCCGACTCATGAATGGCCAAGTGCACTTGTTCCCGGATTCCCGCACTGATTACATCCGCCTCATCCGGCAGATAGCCTCCTGTGTCGATCACCTGAAATTCTACACCATTCCAGTAACTCTCTCCGTAGTGGCGGTCTCTGGTCACCCCGTACTCATCGTGCACAATGGCTTTCCGCCGGCCAATCAGCCGGTTAAAGAGCGTAGATTTCCCAACATTAGGACGGCCTACAATCGAAACGGTTGGTTTCATGATCCTTTCCCCGGTTTTACCACCAAGTTGATAATTTTTCGAGGTACAAAGATCTCTTTGATCAGCTCCGCTCCCTCAAGATACTTCTGAATATTGGGTAGTTGCTTGGCCTGCTCCAGCACATACACTTTCTCTGACGCTTTGTCTGCGTCTACAGAAAGCTGATCTCGTACTTTGCCGTTCACTTGCACGGGATAGAGGATGGTTTCCTCTTTTAGTAGGGACTCGTCGGCCACCGGCCAGGCTTGCTGGGAGATAGATCCCGTGTGACCAAGTCGCTCCCAGATCTCCTCAGCCACGTGAGGAGCAAAGGGTGAAAGCAGAATTAGAAATGGTTCGGCGACGGATGAGGGAAGATCTTTCCAGGTATTTGCCTCGTTCAAAAAGATCATCAGCGCGGATATGGCGGTGTTAAATCGCATGCCCTCGATATCATCACTTACTTTTTTCACGGTTTGATGCAGATGCTTTAATTCTGCACGGGTGGCTTCACGGTTGGAGATCTGGATTTGATCTTTGCCATCTGGATCATCGCCTAAATACCGTCTCCAGACACGGTTTAGAAACCGGTACACGCCCTCCACGCCTTTGGTATTCCATGGCTTAACCTGTTCAAGGGGTCCCATGAACATTTCATAGAGACGAAGGGAATCTGCTCCGAATTCGTGTACCACATCATCCGGATTAATCACATTGCCTCGGGATTTCGACATTTTGTGGGCTTTGGCTTCGATGCGAATATCGGTCCCTTTCAAAACAAAAGCATCCCCCCTCTTTTCAATCTCCGACTCCTCGAGACGAACTCTTTCTATGCTAGACCCGGTCCCTTGACTTGCTTCCTGACTGGCTTCATTCCCTGATTCGGTACTCTTTCCAAGCTGATCTGAAGAGATCCACTCACCATTCTGCCGAAACCCGGTATACTCTACCTCACCCAAAATCATTCCCTGATGAACGAGGCGCTGAAACGGCTCCTTGGTAGAGACGATCTCGCAATCGTATAGCACCCGATGCCAAAAACGAGCGTAGAGCAGATGGAGTACGGAGTGTTCCGAGCCGCCTACATACAGATCTACGGGCATCCAGTAGGATTCCTTTTCCGGATCCACGGGCCCGCCGTCAAAATCGGGACTAATGTAGCGCAGGTAGTACCAGCAGGAACCTGCCCATTGTGGCATGGTATTGGTTTCTCGCAGGGCCTTCTCCCCTGTTATCGGATCGGTCGTATGAACCCACTCCATGGCTTGTGCCAGAGGGGGTTCACCGGTTTTGGTTGGCTGAAATTTTTCAACATCCGGAAGTGTGACAGGAAGCTCGGTTACCGGCAATGGTCGTGGTTTTCCGTCTACATGGATGATGGGAAACGGCTCTCCCCAGTATCGTTGACGGGAGAAGAGCCAATCGCGCAACTTGTAGTTGATGCTCTTTGTGCCCGATCCGATTTTCTCCAAATGCTGAATCATCTTTGACTTGGACTGCTCGATCATCAACCCGTTTAAAAAACCGCTGTTGATGGCCGGTCCGTCTCCAGTATAGGCGCCTCCCTCGAAATCATCCGGAGGCTGTACGGTGCGTATAATGGGCAGATCAAAGGCTTGGGCAAAATCCCAGTCCCGCTCGTCCTGCCCGGGAACGGCCATGATGGCACCGGTTCCATAGTGTGCCAACACATAGTCGGCAATCCAGATGGGAATCTGCTCGCCGGTGATGGGATGAACGGCATATGCACCGGTAAATTCCCCCGTTTTGGTTTTGGATAGTTCCTGTCGTTCGAGGTCAGAGCGCTTGGAAGCTTGCTCAATATAGTTTTCGACTCTTTCTTTATAATCATTCTTGGTGATCTCGGTAACCAAATGGTGCTCAGGTGCTAAGACAATATAAGTGGCGCCATATAAAGTGTCTGGACGCGTTGTAAAAACACGAATCTTCTCTCCCTGTTCATGATCATGAATGGTAAAATCGATTTCGGCACCAATCGATTTTCCAATCCAGTGGCGCTGCATCTCTTTGGTGGATTCTGGCCAGTCCAGATCGTCCAACCCTTCTAGTAGTTTTTCCGCATACTCTGTAATCCTAAGCATCCATTGACGCATCGGCTTACGAATCACCGGAAACCCTCCCACCTCGCTTTTTCCGTCGATAACCTCCTCATTGGCCAGTACCGTGCCCAGTTCAGGACACCAATTCACAGGAGCTTCCGCCTCATAGGCAAGACCCTTCTCATACAGCTTAAGAAAAATCCACTGGGTCCATTTGTAATAATCGGGGTCGGTTGTGTTTACTTCGCGGCTCCAATCGTAAGAGAACCCTAGCATCTGCAACTGCTCCCGGAACCGGTTGATATTCTTTTCCGTGGTTTCTCTTGGATGGGTGCCGGTCTTTACCGCATACTGCTCTGCAGGCAATCCAAAAGCATCCCAGCCAATCGGATGGAGAACCGCAAATCCATTCATGCGCTTGTAGCGGGCAAGGATATCCGTGGCTGTATACCCCTCCGGATGACCTACGTGCAACCCCGAGCCACTTGGATAGGGAAACATGTCCAGGATGTAGTATTTGGGCAGGCTTTGATCATCCGGTGTCCGGAAGGTCTGATGCTCTTGCCAGTAGGTCTGCCATTTCTTTTCGATGTCCTGAGGATAATACGCACTCATGGTTGCCCTGCTTATTGATTTTACTGAAAAACGAACGCATTGAAAGTACGGAAAATGTTGGAAAGGAAGGATATATTCCGGGATATATTCTGGGAAACAAATCTACGTGAACATTTCAACGATGAAACGAACGATTCCATCTAACAAGGATCATCCGTCAGCGATCACAGATCTGTTGGATCAAGAGGCGAACCGAAGGGTTGATCGTCTTCATTCTGGCCTGATCACTATTTTGCTCCTGATTATGGGCGTAAATTTGATTCTGAATCTCATCTTTCAGAACTGGTTTTCGCTGTTTCTCATCACACTCATCATGATTATTTTGATGTTGCCCATCCTGTTTCGAAAACAGCATGCGGTCGACATCCCCGCCGAATTTCATCTAATCTCTGTGATCTTTGCGGTAGCATCGCTCTATCTGGGTGAAGTTCAAATGTTCTATATCCGTTTTTGGTGGTGGGACTTGTTACTACACTCCTCGGCAGGGTTTTTGCTGGGAGTGGTTGGATTTTTGCTTGCCTATCTGTTGAATGAAAGCCGCCGGATCGAGTTGAGCCTCACTTCGGGTTTTATTGCCTTTTTTGCATTTACCTTTGCCGTTTCGATCGGTACCATCTGGGAAATGTTTGAATTCGGGATGGATGAAATAGTGCAGACGCGGATGCAGAAGCCGATGCTTGGCGACGATTCCGGTTTAACCGATACGATGTTTGATGTGATTCTGAACATGATGGGAGCCACGGCAATTTCGGTGATGGGCTACCTCTATATGAAACGGGATGAGCGCTTTTTTGTTCGACGCTGGATCCGACATTTTGCCATCAAGAATCCAAAATTGTTTAAAGATTGATGGGTATGCTTAACTGTGCCGGCTCGATCCAGTCGGCTCGATCCAGTCGGCTCGATCCAGTCGGCTCAACCCAGTCGGTTGGCTACAAGCCATCGGATCTGACAGGGCCCAAGAGGTATCTCATCACCCCGTGAAACAATCTCGTTGCTCAACAAGTCTGTGTATGTGTGATGTCCGACCGTATCTTTGGTGCTTGTTAGGGAGCCTGAGGGAAGGGTGCGAACCTGCTCAGAAAAATTTGCAGCAACCCAAATTTCCTGTTCGCCCTCCCCTTTTCGATATAGGAGCAGCGCAGGATCTTCGAGGTCGGAGAGATCGATCTTATTTTCTGCAAATGCGGGTTGTGATGCGCGGATCCGTAGCATTCGTTGAAGTTGGTGAAAAACTGACATGGAAGCACGGTCTTGCATGGAGGTGTGATCTTGCATGGAGATGTCGTCTTGCAAGGAGGTGTGATCCTGTGTACTCGCCAAATGGGAGTCAGTGACATCCAATTCCCCCAGTCTATCCCCGAATCCATCCTGAAGTCCCATCAACCGCTCCGCCCGGTCCCAGTTCATTCGAGAGCGATGCACCCATCGCGAATCCAGTCGCTTTGCNGGATCCTGCTTGTANGTATCATCATTCAGTGAAGCCCACTCATCCCCCAAATAGAGCAGAGGAATCCCGCCAATCGAAAACGNGATTCCGTATAGTAGAAGTAACCGTGCCACACCGTCCCGCAACCAGGCCTCATCCTCCAGATCCAGCGCCTTTTCGATACCGCAAAGGGATGCTGCTGTACCACAAATCCGCATATCTCCATTCTCCGGGTTNTACTGAAATGTCGCGCCTTTAGCAAAACTGCCCTCAAACTGACCGCTATAAAACTGGTTCAGAAACGATCGATGGCCGACTGGATCCATCCCCTCTGCATACGCATCTTCATCGGAAAACGTCCATCCGATGTCGTCGTGGCTTCGCACATAGTTCACCCACGACGTACCTTCGGGGAGCCCGAACCGATGCCGAATCGATTTGCGCAATAGGGCTGTATTTCGTGTTGCCAATGCCTCCCACATCGTTGCCATCACGGTTGGATTGTACGAGAGCTGACACTTTTTCGGCGTCACATACCGGATCACATCATCGGGGTGCACAATGGCTTCAGATTTAAAAAGAAGACCGGGAGCCGCAATCCGGGCACACAAATTCAAGGCCTCGATTAATGTATGCGCTTCATCCAGATTCTCACAGGATGTTCCCTCCTGCTTCCACACAAATGGCACGGCATCTAGTCGCAGGATATCTGCTCCGGCGTTGGCCAGGTGCAACATCTCCGCAGTCATTGCTACAAAAAGATGGGGATTCCGGTAATTCAAATCCCACTGATAATTGTGAAATGTAGTCCAAACCCATCGTTGCATCTCCTCATGAAATGAAAAACAGCCCCTTCGCACTTCGGGAAAGATCTCTCGCAACGTTCTGCCAAACCGGTCCGGCCATACCTGATCTTCAAAAAGATAGTAGAACTCTGTGAAGGGATACTCACCTTCCGCTGCTTTTTTGGCCCACAGATGGTCGCTGGATGTATGATTGTTGATAAAGTCGAGCACCGTCACCATTCCTGCCTCTCGTAAACGCCGTAACAGTCGCCTCAGTCCATCAAAAGTTCCAAGATGCGGTGCCGTGTTCCGGTAACTGCTCACAGCATATCCACCGTCATTTTCCGGTTCCGGCGTCTGGAAAACCGGCATTAAGTGCAGATAGGTAATTCCCAGCGACTGCAGATAGGGAATTTTTTTTTCCAAACCCTCGAACGATCCAGCCCACAAATCCACATAACAAACGGCACCGGCCATGGTTTCCGATACAAACCATCCTGGCGACTGCTCTCGCTTGGCATCTAGCATTTGAAGGTCGCCCGGCCGCTCCACCCAGGATTCTGCGAGCGTTGTACATAGTTGCACGAAGGCATGGCTAAAATCGGCCTGATTTCCGTATAAAGTAAGCAGAGTATCCAGAAGCAGAGGAGCATTTGCATCAAACCGCACAAAAAAAGGTCTGTTTTTCGGGTTGATAAGGCCCGGCTTCCGTTTCTCAAGCTGCTCCCGGGCATGCCGGAGAAGACGCTTACGGGATTGAGTTTCGAAAAGATCCATGTGATTGCGATTCGACTCGATTAGCGGAAAAATTCGATGAGATGATCTTCGAGTGGCACCATAGCGCCACGCCGGGATGCAACCAGAGCAGCGTAGCGATTAGCGAAGTCGATCGTGGTTTCCGGGGGAGTTCCTCGTAGTTGATGATGGATAACGGTGGCGATAAACGCATCACCTACGCCCACCGAGTCGCCAGAGGATGTGTCGACCTCGAGAGCAGGTACAAAAAAGCGGTCGTTGGCGGAGAGATAGCGACTTCCCTCCTTCCCCAGGGTAACGATGATGCATTGCAGTCCAAAGGTTTCGATGAGGGTAGCTGGCAGATCGTCCGAGGGGAACAGATTTGCGAGGGTGTCGTACTCATCGCGGTTTACTTTGAGGATATCGGCGAGCTCGAGGGATTCCCGGATGATTGTGGGGCTGTAGTGCGGTGGGCGAAGATTGAGATCCAGGATTTTGAGTGCATCAGAAGGCATGCTCTTCAGGAAGATTTGGATTGCTTCCCGCGAGGTTGGTTCTCGCTGTGCGAGGGTGGAGAAGCAAGCCGCATCGGCAATGGTGGCAAGGTAGTCGATGTCGTCGTTCCAGCGAATGTCGTCCCACGCGGAGGGTTTTACGATGTTGTACTCTGCATCTCCGTTGTCGCGGAACCGGATATCTACAATTCCAGTGGGGTGAGAGGATTGCTGGATATAGGAGGTGGATACATCGTGCATCTCCATGAACTGAAGGAGATGGTCGCCGTCGGCATCGTCGCCGACGGAACTCACAAGTTCTACCCGGTTGCCGAGTCTGCTGAGATTATAAGCCACATTGGCCGGGGCGCCGCCGGGTCGTTGTTGGTCCGGGAAGCGGTCGATAAGCAGTTCGCCCATTCCGACGATGAGGGGGGATTCTTCAGAAAACGATGAACGGTTTTGTTGCGGATTGTAATCAGGGCTCATGGTTTTGAAACGATGGAGTATTTATAACACTGGACTACTTGGAATCATGGATTACTTGGAGTGAATCGGCGTACTAGACCTATTAAAAAATGATCAAAAGCATCGCAATCAAACCAAGCAACAAAAGCGACTGGAACCGATAGTTTTTCACGAGCGGCAGATCGCTAAGGTTTCGGGTCTCCTCTTGAAACGTTTTGGGGGTCCAGATAAGTGCGTCCCAGTCCTTCCCTTCATCTTCCCTGCCCATAAAGCTAAACACCAGCAAAATGATAGTGCAGATAATGAAAATCCAGCCTGCAAGGTACAGATAGTGCGGCAGGATGTTTGGTGAGTCGGTGAGATTGATATAAAACTGATATCCAATACTGAGTATGCTGAGCGTGACGCCTGTAATGATGGCTGCATTGGCACCGCGAGTGTTGATTCGTCGGGAAAAAAGCCCAAAAATAAACAGGGATACAATGGGTGGGCAGAGGAACGACAAAACCATCTGCAGATAGTCCCAGAACGATTCAAATTTCACAATTTGTGGTGCCCAAAGTGCAGCAATAACCATCAAAATTAAAATTGTAATACGGGCTACGCCCATGAGTTTTTCATCAGTGGATTCAGGCCGAAACTTTTTATAAAAATCGAACGTAAACAAGGTCGCAGCTGCATTCAGACCACTGTCGACACTCGACATCAGCGCTGCGATGAATCCTGCGAGTGTGAGGCCAAGTACACCGGCAGGAAGAAGGTTATAGATCAAAGTCGGATAGGCTTGAGTGGCATCGGCTAGATCAGGATAGAGTACGAGCGCCATCACCCCGGGGAGCACCATGATAAAAAGAGTGGAGAGTTTCAGCAATCCGGCAAATAGTGCTCCCCACTGTCCTTGACGGGTGTCTTTGGAGGCGAGTGCCCGTTGAGCTATAAACTGGTTGGTAACCCAAAAATAGAACCCGAGCAGGAAGACTCCGGAAAATAGCGAAGGCCATGGAAGGTTTGGATCGGATGCCGGTTTGATGATGGTGAGATGGCTGGCATCCACCGAAGCCTTAATTTCTTCCCATCCTCCTATTTGCTGATATGCCAGAAAGGTGACAATCATCGAACTTAGAATCAAAAGAATGGCCTGCACTGTATCGGAGTAGACCACCGAGGAGAGGCCTCCCATCAAAGTATAAAAAGCAGCAAGGATGGAGATGGTCCATATGATCGTGGTGAGGGATAGTTCCGGGAAGGCCATCTTCACAACAATGGCACCAGCATAGAGGCCGGAGGCGATATCTATAAAAACATTTAGCGTCATCGTAACTCCGGAAAAATAGTATCTGGAGAAGGAGTTAAACCGTCGTTCCAGGAACTCGGGGATCGTATAAACTCTATTCTTTAGATAGAACGGAAGAAAGAAAACAGCAAACAGGATGAGAACAAAGGTGGCCATCCACTCGTAACTGAACACAGCAAACCCGTTTCGAAAGCCACTTTCTGCAAGGCCAACGAGACTAATGCTCCCCATATTGGAGGCAAATAGTGAGAAACCGATAATCGGCCAGGTGAGCGATCGGCCCGCAAGAAAGTAATCCTCCTGTGTTTTTTGGCGTTTCTTGAAATAGAACCCCAGCCAGATAATAAAAATGAGATAGAATCCTATAATTGTATAATCAATAGGAGCAATAGTGACATTGGGTTCTTGCATGAATTTGCCGTCTAGGGTTCATGGATATATTTCAAAACTGAATGTATTGATAAGATCGGTTTTATAAAAGATCGAAAAAGAGTACATTCTTTGATA
>JGI11705J14877_10001613_pt1 | contig 12740 bp, 15 predicted proteins | sample Etolaghawater15m_FD_14877 | JGI IMG/M metagenome (IMG submission 14877) | reverse complement strand
CGTTGACAAGGTTGTAGAGCCCGCTGTGCTCGCTTGTAAACATGATATCGGCCGCAGCATCGATCATTTTGCGGCGGGCCTCTCCAGGAGCGTCACTGCGCCCGTGGCGAAGCCCTGCATCAAGTGAGCCAATCGGCAGTTCCATGCTGGCTGCCGCTACGGCAGCCGCCAGGCAGAAGCTGCTGTCATCACCGACAAGGACAAGGTCTGGACCAGAGTGCACCATGAGCTTGCCCAGCTCATCAACCGCTTCAGCCGCAAGGGAGACCGGGGATACCCCTGAGGTAGCGATAACCGTCACGCCTTCAGCAAGGCCCATGAGCCCTGAAACCTCGGTAAGAGAGGCTGCCGTAGTGGAGGGGGCCGCAAGCTGCGCGTCGTAACGTCCGCTCTTGCGAAGAGCTCTGAACAAGGGAAGAACGCGAAGCATACCGGCCCGACTGCCAGCTGAAAGAAGTATCTTTTTCACCGTTGAAAGCTTTAGTACATTATCATAAGAAATTAAGCATCCGCACCATCACAAGGCATACATGAACATCTCGAGGACATCCGTTGTTATCTTCATCCTCAGCCTGCTCTGCGGGATCGGTTCCGGCGCCAGCCATACCAGCGCCATGGGCGAAGATAAGAAAATAATTCTCCAACGCGCAGATGCTCTGGAGGGAGGAAGCCGTATATCCCCTTCCGGGAGAACGGAACCAGCGAGGACTGCTCGAGGACGAGTGATCATGGAGCATGGAGATATCCGCCTTACCTGCGACCGTGCAACGGAATTCATGGAAAGCGGACTTGTAGAGCTCGAGGGTAATCTCAGGGTTTCCGACCCGTCGATGGAAATTCGAAGCCTGCGTGGCTATTATTACCCCGAAGAAGAGAAAGGGGAACTCCTGGAACAGGTACAAGGAAAAATGCCCGGGGAAGCGCTCTCTGCAGTGGCAGAAAAGGCTCTGATCGATAACGGAAGAAACCGTGTCTGGCTGTTTGGCAATGCTGTTGCATGGCATGGAGAGGATCAGCTCAGCGCGGATACCATCATGGTGCAACTGTCAGTACAGCAGGGAAAAAGAAGCATCGAGCAGATTACGGGAACAGGGATGGCATTCCTCTGCATTCCTGATACCCTCGCAACTACAGCCGGCCTGTACAACCAGCTGAAGGGGGAAAAGATGGTGATAACCCTCACAAAGGGAGCTGAACGCGGGATTTCCGGCATTGACGTCGATAGGCAGGGGGAAATGCTCTACAATACCTATGACAACGGTACCCCTTCTGGTGTAAACTACACAAGCGGCAGGAAGCTCGAAATGCGATTCACGGAAAATACGCTGAACAGTGTTACCGCTCGCCACAATGTTACAGGCAAACAGTATCCGGCTTCGTTCATTGGCAGCGAAGAGGTCAACCTGCCGGGATTCAGGATACGGGGGGAAGAAGAAAAGCCGGACTTCTGAACAGTGAACAAAGGGCCTGTGTAAACGAAGTGCAGCCTCCCCGGAAAGAAAGGCTGCACCTGTGTCATTCTATGTGGCGGCTGGAGGGTTACTGGGCAAGCGGGCAGGTACCGGTCGGGCAACTGCCTGAAGCCGAACTGTCGCAACTCCCCTTGCTGTAATCGGTTTTATAAAAACCCGAGCCCTTGAGCATAAAACCGCCTTCAGCGCTGATCACTCGTTCGAAACTCGCCTCCCCGCACTTGGTGCAGGTAACGATCGGATCGTCGCTCATGCGCTGAAATATTTCCTGCTCATGGCCACATTTTGCACAACGGTACTGGTATGTAGGCATCGTCGTTTTCTCCTTGTTCTATGAACCTTTTCTTCAAGGGTTCCTCAATGAATCTGTTACCTTGCCAACAGGAGATCTCTATGACCAGAGGTACAGCATCCTCCTGTATACGACAGGATTTTTATATACTCATATTTTTCAAAAATAAAAATACCCCAGCGTGTTAGCAAAAACCAGGGGCTTCGTACTCCGTGAAACAAAGTTCCGTGACCAGTCAAAGATCTGCCTGCTCTATACCGAAGAGTTCGGATGCATTTCGGTTCTGCTCAAAGGAGCAAGAAATCCAAAGAGCAGGCTCAGCGGGCTGTTCAGCACGGCAAACCTTGTCGAACTGGTACTCTACCGAAAACCCGACCGGGAACTCCACCTTGTCAAGGAAGCCAGATTACTGTCAAGTCCTATGCAGGGTAATGCTAACCTTGAAAGATATACTGCACTGTACCAGCTGATCGACCTCCTCAAGCAGACAACCAGCCCTGAAGATAACGACAAGAGGCTCTTCAGAGCCCTGGCTAAGGCCATAGAATTCATGACTTCCGACGGGGGGGATCCGTGTCTCGGGCTGTCGTGGTTCCTTATGCATCTTGCACGCTCACTCGGGTTCAGCCCCAACCTCCGGAACTGCGTTATTACAGGCAATCCTCTGCCAGCAGTGCCAGACACCACTCTTTGTTTCCTACCGCATCTAGGCGGTGCCGCCCCTGAGCATGAGGCACGGCTGAAAACCCATGAACGGCGTCCACTCTCGACAACAACCTACAGGCTACTCTCACTGCTTGGTCACCATGACCTCGATTCGCTTGCCCTCCTGGGTATTCCGCAGGATGAATGCCGCTCCCTCAGCACACTGCTTCAGGAGTACTGCTCGTTACATGCAGGACACCGCCCCCGACCGGAAAGCAGCCGCATCTTGCAGCAGCTCATACCGGAACGTGGGCAATGATGGCAATACATGCTCTGGCTTTTTTATCTTCTTGAGTATTTCTATCTTGATGCTTTGTCGAGCACGCATCATGTTTTCACATCAACTTTAACCGCATTGGTGAATATGCCTCAACTAACAAAATCAGCAGAACTCCTCGAAAAAGCCAAGAAGTTCATTCCGGGCGGCGTCAACTCCCCGGTCCGTGCATTCAAATCTGTAGGGGGAACCCCCATTTTCATGGCAAAGGGACAGGGTGCCTACATGACAGATGTCGATGGCAACACCTACCTCGATTACGTTGGATCATGGGGGCCATTCATCCTCGGCAGCATGCATCCCAGAATCACGGCAGCCTTGGAGCATACACTGACAAAGATCGGCACAAGCTTCGGTACCCCGATCGAGATGGAAATCGAGATTGCCGAACTCCTTACCCAGATCGTCCCTTCGATCGAAATGGTACGTATGGTCAACAGCGGCACCGAGGCGACAATGTCGGCGGTCCGCCTGGCAAGGGGATATACCGGCAGGGATAAAATCATCAAGTTCGAAGGCTGCTACCATGGCCATGGCGACAGCTTCCTGATCAAGGCCGGTTCAGGCGCCCTCACTCTCGGTGCCCCTGACAGCCCGGGCGTCACCAAGGGAACGGCAAACGATACCCTGAACGCGAAGTACAACAACCTCGAGTCTGTTGAACTTCTTGTCAAGGAGAACAAGGGCAATGTAGCGGCGATCATTATCGAACCTGTCGCTGGCAACACTGGTGTCATCCCTGCTGACAAAGCATTCCTCCAGGGTCTGCGCGACCTCTGTACCAGGGAAGGTATCATCCTTATCTTCGACGAGGTCATGTGCGGTTTTCGTGTAGCCCTCGGCGGTGCCCAGGAGCGCTATGGCATCACCCCGGACCTGACGACAATGGGTAAAATCATCGGTGGAGGCCTTCCGGTTGGAGCATTCGGCGGAAAACGCGAAATCATGGAGCATATTGCGCCTCTCGGTGACATCTACCAGGCAGGCACACTCTCGGGCAACCCGCTTGCACTTACAGCTGGCCTCGAAACCCTGAAAATCCTACGTGACGAGAACCCGTATCCTGAACTCGAAAGGAAAGCTGCTTTCCTCGAAGAAGGTTTCCGTTCAAACATGGAAAAACTCGGTCTCAATTACGTGCAGAACCGCGTTGGCTCGATGGGCTGCCTGTTCTTCACCGAAACCCCGGTGACCGACTACGATACGGCTGTTACATCGAACCTCGAGAAATTCGGCAAGTATTTCCATGCGATGCTGGATCAGGGCATCTACCTCGCCCCGTCGCAGTTCGAGGCTATGTTCACCAGCGCAGTCATGACAGATGAAGACCTGGAAAAAACCGTGAAGGCAAACTTCGTGGCACTCCAGGCTGCTGAAAAATAAGGCGGAAATTTTCAGACCTTGACAAGGAAGGGAAGCATGCAGATATGCTTCCCTTTTTTTGTTTACACGATAGCCCGTGCAAGGAGTATGCCGAGGTAGAGGCAGAGCATCCCGCCAAGGATGCTGCCAGAAAGATAGATCGAAGCGGTAAAGGCAGCTCCATCACGGAGCATGGCCATAATCTCGAACATGTACGAGGAGAATGTGGTAAAACCCCCGCAGAATCCGGCGACAAGGAGAAGACGTAACTCAGAGGAGATCATGTGTGATGTAAGCGCAAGCTCACTGAGCAGCCCGATAATGATACAGCCGACAAGGTTGACCAGCATGGTGGCATAGGGAAACCCTCCGACAAGGAATGGCATAACTACCCCCACAAGATAACGTGCCACTGCACCGAAAAAACCGCCCGTACCCACAAGAAGTACTGAAATGAACCGATCCTGCATCGCCTTAGTCAGTGCCCGATTTCTTTTGTCTGACGGGACTCGATCCGCTTGTGTGCGCAGCACATCTCGTCAAGAATGCCCAGAAGGGTCTTGTAAATGCCGAGCCCTATGATGGTCGGCGCCCACAAACCGACAAATATTGCTGCACTCTCATGGTTAGCTGTTGTCCCGAAAAAAAAGAGGTAGATGGAAAGCAGGATAGAAAAACCCGCAGCGGAAAAATAGACGACTGGCTTCATGGCTAACAAGTGGGTTGGACGGGCACGTATATCTGCCTTGGAATTTATCAAATTAACACTATTTATTACTAACCAATTTATCACGGGTCCATCTCACGACCAAACAGGGAGCACCAATGCTTGCCTATTTTCAGGATCTGCTCGGACTGCCGGGTAACATAGCCATCCTTGCCATCTGCGGCCTCCTGCTCTATTTCGGGGCAGAATGGCTGATACGGGGAGGAGTTGACCTTGCCAGGAAGTACAATGTCAAACCGTTTGTCATCGGGTTGACAGTCGTGGCCTACGGAACATCCATGCCGGAATTCGTTGTCAGTTTTTTTGCCCATCTGGTTGAAGACTCTGACACCATTTCATTAGGCAACATTATTGGCAGCAACATCACCAACATCGGACTGATCCTCGGGCTTTCGGCTCTTATCCACCCGGTGCATATCTTGTTTCAGAGCATCCGTAACCAGCTTCTGTTCCTCTTGTCTGTCAGTCTCCTGCTCTACGTATTCGCCATAGACGGCACCCTCAACCGTATCGAAGGCAGCGTTCTTGTCATGCTTCTCTTCGCCTACCTCGCAGCACTCTACCGTTTTCCTGAACGCTCGGAAGATTCGTTTGAAGAGGTAGATCTCCATAAACCCCTGCTCGCCTTGTCGGCAAGCCTGGCACTCGTCGCACTTGGCAGCACACTCCTGTCTGCTGGCGCATGGGGATTTGTCAGAAGTTCGATCTGGATAGCTGAACAGTTCAACATTTCAAAACTGTTCATAGGCCTGTCCATAGTAGCCCTGGGAACATCACTGCCTGAACTGGCAACCTCGGTTGTCGCGGCGCTCAAGCGGGAGAGCGAACTTTCAATAGGAAACCTTATCGGAAGCAATATCTTCAATATCCTGTTCGTGCTCGGAGGGATAGGGCTTATAGAGCCCCTCTCTCTCCTGGCCCCTTCCCGGCAAACTCCCGCAACCCTGGAATTCCCCCATCTGCAGTTTATTGTCATGCTCGGCTTCAGCCTGGTTCTTTTCCCGCTGAGCTTCAGGCGAAACAAAATCGGCAGACTTTCAGGCACATTGCTTCTGGGCAGCTACCTGGTCTTCTACTGGCAGCTGTTTGCGCAAAGTTAGGACGCAGGAAGAAGCGGCACTCTCTTTTTACGACGGCCGTCGGGATAGATCGCAGTAAGCCCGAGAATGGTGAGAAGGATATCGGGACTCGGGACAAACAGGGAATCGGGGCATATCGCCCGCACTCGCTGCATCAGGTGGGGACCCTGGCGAAGATCGAGCTGGCCACAGCTGTCTATATACTTCAGGCCATCACCTTTATCGAAATCCCTTATCGTGGTGCCGGAGCCGATGGTGGCAATAACCTCTATGTCACGTCCGGTGTCATGGATGCGCAGCACATCTCCCTCGGGGTCGAGCTCGCGGACAAGCTGCTCGATGACTCCAAGCAGCTTCAAGGACTCTTCTTCGGGAATTGAATTCATGACATCCTGCCGGGCAAGAGTGAGCTGACCGAATTTGCGCTGCATACCGGAGCCGATATAGAAAAACTTTTCAAAATCAGGTACGGCTTCCAGCTCGGCAACCTTCCTGAACAGCTCTTCAAGTACCTCCTCTTTAGCCGCTTCGACAGGAGCCCGGTGATCGTTACCATCGAGATCAATAAACTCCCGTCCTTTAGAGCCAGCATAGATAAATACATTGTCGGGATTTACCGACACATCGATGATCCCGAAATCACGTAACGGAGCAGAAGTGATGAACACCGGATTTTGTGTACACTGAAGAGCGAAACGGGAAAGCAGCACAGCGTTGTACACCGGCTGGATCGAAGAACGGTAGTGACCACAGTAATTGTTGGTCGTCCCGTCACGGTCAGTGATAAAACAGTTGAACTGGCGGTTCCGGAGAAAATTCAGCCCTTGCCCGAGATACTCTTCGAAATCGCTGTAGTATCTGCTGAGATACTCGAGGAACTCATCTTCACCATGCTCGACTCATGATCCTTGAAATAGACCATTTCAAGCGAACGACGGGCATTGCGTAACGACTCGACAGATCGGAGATTGACGACCCTGGCGGCAAAAATATTCCGGACTATCGACACCCTGATCTGCCGGGTAAGCGCCTTGAGGTGGAAGAGCTCCTTGAAGGAGGAGATGCCCTGCAGGTCAATCTGGATATCCGGGATTGAAAACCCTTGCAAAGGAAGCAGCGTTTCCGCCTCTTCCTTAACCAGTCTGAACGGCTCTACTGAAGCTTCTGTCATAGCATGGGATAGAGTGAGTGCTATTTACCAGTAATATGCACAATTCACGATCGTATATCAACCCCGGCCGGCCAGCTCTCCACCACCGAAGAAAGCCTTACCATGGACTGCGAGAAAAACGGCTGAAGCAAGCAGAATGATCGAAGCCCCGGACGGAACATCGGTCAGCCAGGATATCCAGAGCCCCCCCAGGGTAAACAGGGCGCACAAGACTGTGGCAAGCCCCATCATGCCTGACAGGGTACGAGTATACCGGCGGGCGATAGCTGCAGGAATGGTAAGAAGCGCGACGACCATGACGATACCTGCCACCCTGACGAGAATTACAACGGTCAATGCAATGAGGCAGAGAAGCAGCAGGTAGAGAAGGGTTGTCTTCAGGCCTGAAACCTCAGCGTACTCCTCGTCAAACGAGAGGGCGAGAAATTCCTTGTAGAGCAGCAGCACGGTCGCGACAATACCGATATCGAGCCCAAGAATCAGGAGAAGGTCCGAACGTGGCACGGTCAGGATGTTACCAAACAGGTAGCTGAACAGATCTGGAGCGTACCCAGGAGTGAGGCCAATGAACAGGACTCCGAGAGCCATACCTGCTGCCCAGAACGTACCGATGGAGGTATCTTCGGCAACCTTGGCCTTTTTACTCAAAAGCCCGATTCCTGCCGCTGCAAGGAGGCTGAACGGAATGAGACCGACAAGCGGGTTGATACCGAGAAAATAACCAAGGCCTATTCCCCCGAATGCTGAATGGGCGATCCCACCACTGATAAACCCGATTTTCTTGACCACGACATACGAACCTATAATACCACAGGCCAGGCTGGCAAGCAGCGCTGCCGCTATGGCATTGCGCATGAATTCATAGTGCAGGATCTCCATCATGTCATTCAATGGCTCTTGAGGTTTCGCTGAGGTACCCCGTGGACTACGATATCCACAGGATAGGGATACATATGTTCCACATCCTGACGATTCACCTTTCCGGAATCATGGGATACCATCGTACAGTTCAGGCAAGCGATTCGTGATACATGCCGGCTGATGGTGCCGGTATCATGTGTGACGAGGATAATGGTCATTTCCTGTTTCAGGCGGTCGAGGAGATCGTATATCGAAGTCTTCATCTCCGGATCCACGCTTGCTGTCGGTTCGTCGAGAAGCAGGAGTTCAGGCTCCGATACCAGCGCCCTGGCGATCAGGAGGCGCTGCAACTCTCCTCCCGACAACCCCCCGACACTGCGCCCTGCAAGCCGGGAAAGGCCGACCGTAGCAAGAGCTTCATCCGCAATCCGGCGATCACTGCCGGAATAACGGGAAAAAAGTCCCTTGTGCAGGAGCCGACCCATCAGGGCAACCTCCCTGACGGTGATAGGGAAACTGCGATCGAACACAAGGTGCTGGGGAACGTAACCTACCCTGCGACGAACCTCACTTGGCGGCAGACCGAAAACCCTCACGGTTCCCGACGCCAGGCGCTGCAGGCCGAGTATCACGCGAAGGAGTGTTGTCTTCCCTCCCCCGTTGGGCCCGATAATACCGAGGAAATCACCTGCGTCTACACGAAGGTTTACCCCGTCGAGCACCCTGCTCCCGCCAATCACGACCGTGGCATCCCGGATCTCGACAAGCGGCTCACTCACCTGAGACTCCTTTTGAGCACATTGGTCACAGCCCTGAGGTTCTCGATGTAGTCCGCAGAAAGAGGATCCACACTCTGGGTAACACCGCCTATCTCTCGGGCGATGCTTTCTGCCTGTACCCTGCTGAACTGCGGAGAGACAAACACGACACCGATACCCTCTGTCCGGGCAGCTTCGACCACCTGCATGAGAGAACGGGGAGTAAGTTCCTTACCCTCGGCTTCTGCAGCTATCTGGCGCAGTCCGAATTCCCTGGCATAATATCCCCAGGCTGGATGAAACACCAGGAATGCTTCTCCTTCAAAACCTGCAAGCTCATGCCGGATCGAGTCCCTGAGCCCGGAAAGACGCAAAACCAGGTCGCTGTAACGCTGCTGATAACGTTCCGCCCTCCGGGGATCTGCTGCTACAAGAGCATCGCGCACATTCGAGGCAATAACGAGCGCATTGGAAGGAGAGAGCCAGAAATGCGGGTCAATCCTTGATGTGTGCACATGACCGTCTCTACGCCTCTCGATCCGTTCAAGCTCGACTCCGTTTGCTGCATCACAGATTGCAAGGTCGGGATAGAGCTCCCTGAAACGCTGCATCCAGTGCAACTCGAACTCTACGCCCGATCCTGCCATCACGAACAACTGCGCATCACCGAGAACGACCATCTGGCCAGGTGTAGGCTCGTAACTATGGGGGTTTGCCCCGGGTGGCACCATAGCGGAGACACTGACTGCATCTCCTCCTATCTCTTCCACGAAGAAAGTCAGCGGCTCTATGGATGTCACGACATGCAGCCGTGCATTTCGTTCATGCTGCCCGGCAGCCAGGGTAACCCGGTGCACTGGCATGGGAATGATTGCTGATGCAATGAGCATCAAGCCTGTAAGTACTGCAACCAGTTTCATCTCATTTTCACTTGGATTACACGCAATCTAACAGAGAACAACATTATACGCAACCGTCCGCACAGCGGATAAAGTTTCTCACAACCGGTTGCAGGCACTGAGCACTGCCTTGATCGATGCATAGCTGATATTGGAATCAATACCCGAACCGCAGGCGGACCGTCCATCGGGAGTATCGATCCTGACATACGCAATCGCCAGGGCATCGGCACTATGACCTATTGCATGCTCGGCATACTCGTCGACGGAAAATTCCAGGCCCACATACTCCCGGAGCCCTTTGACGAAGGCATCTACAGGGCCATTTCCTCTGGCTGTAAACTCCTTTCCACCCTGCGAGGTATCCACCAGCGCACTGATCACTGTAGCCTCCTCGTCATTCCTTTCCGGGTCTTCATCCTCCCAGCGGATCTGGCACTTTGTAAGCGCATAAGGGCGTGTAAGCTTGAGGTAGCTGCTCTCGAACACCGAGTATATTTCCTCCGGAGAAAGCTCACGCCCTGTGTTGTCGACGACATCCTGCACGGACTTACCAAGATCTGGCTGCATCCAGCGAGGCACCTGGCACCCAAACTCCTTGTCCATGACATAAGCTATTCCCCCCTTGCCGGACTGGCTGTTGATGCGGACAATGGCCTTGTAGGAACAGCCAACATCCATGGGGTCTATCGGCAGGTATGGCACGCGCCACTCACTGCCGGCCCGGGCCTCGATCGCCTGCATCCCCTTATTGATGGCATCCTGATGAGAACCCGAGAAAGCTGTGAATACCAGCTCTCCGGCGTAGGGATGCCTGGGGTGTACCGGCATACGGGTCACGTCGGTATAGACATCAGCTATATGGGCCATGTTGGAAAAGTCCAGCTCCGGATCGACACCCTGCGTAAACAGGTTCAGGGCCATGGTAATGATATCGAGGTTGCCACAACGCTCCCCGTTCCCGAACAATGCCCCTTCGACCCGCTCCGCACCTGCCATAACGGCAAGCTCAGCCGATGCGACCGCTGTACCCCTGTCATTATGGGTATGTACACTGATAATGGCAGCATCACGATTCGGCAGGTTGCGACAGAACCACTCTATCCTGTCGGCAAAAATATTGGGTGTCGACATCTCGACCGTCGAGGGAAGGTTGAGGATCACCTTGTTGCTTTCCGATGCCCCCCAGGTAGCCATGACCGCACTACATACATCCAGGGCATAATCGAGCTCCGTACCTGTAAAACTCTCTGGACTGTACTGGAAATAGACCGTTCCACCCTGATGCTGACCGGCAAGCTCCCGTACAAGCTCCGTGCCCCGGATCGCAATCTCTTTGACCTCATGCCGATCTTTTCCGAACACCACCTCTCGCTGGAGAGCGGATGTCGAATTGTACAGGTGCACAATCGCTTTACGTGCGCCCCGGATAGACTCGAACGTTTTCCGGATCAGGTGCTCCCTTGCCTGGGTAAGCACCTGTATGGTGACATCCTCCGGAATCAGGTCCTGCTCGATCAATGTCCGCACAAAATCGAACTCAACAGCCGACGCTGACGGAAAACCTACTTCAACCTGCTTGAAGCCAGTATCGACGAGCAACTCGAACATCCTGAGTTTTTCCTCGACATTCATTGGTACCGGCAGAGCCTGGTTGCCGTCCCGCAGGTCTATACTGCACCATGCCGGCGCCGAGGTTATCCTTGCATCCGGCCAGCTTCTGGCGGATATATCAACAGCCGGATATGGCTTATACCTGCTGCTGTCCATATTTCCCATCGTCTCTCTCCTCTTTCAGGACACATCCAATAAGCCACGACACTTGTCAGAGGTCCCCTTTATTGATGTAATGAAAAAGCCGCCTGCCCGGGTGAGGCGGCGGCTTTACTGCTGCTTGATCTCATGCAACTACCTTACCACGCACCTTTCCCGCCCACGGTATGTGCCGTGACAGCTAAAAGATGTAGAAATAGCTTACGTGCCATGAGAGTGATTTTTTATCGTTTGTACATAGTAGAACCAAAAGATGACATCCTCAGTTCCCAGCCAGAGAATCAGGGAGCACAGCTGCCCCCGGGCAGGAAGCTTATGAACTTCCTCACCATGAGATTATCGCTGCCCGAACCTGAATCCCTTCGAAGCATGAACCTCGCCCGGAGCGCCGCCATAACCTCCGCACCAGGCGAAGTGACGAGGGCAGCATACTTGCGACTGACTGAAGGGTCCGGATTTTCAAAGACAAGCCGGTATTCAAGGCCTGTCCTGCACTCCCTGAAATATGCGTTACCGCCTCTCTCACAGTACATACCCTGTACCAGGTAAGGGCCTGGAAGGAAATCGGGAATCGACGTCAGGAAAACACTGTAGTCAAGGTGGGAAACGATCTCATGGCCCATCTGGTCGAGCAGCTTCAGTTCCGAAGCGGAAACACGGCGGAACTGCAGAGGAAAGTCAGAAGATCCTTGCAGCACTATGCGCTCACCGTCCTGTTTCCACCTGCCGAGATCTGCCTCCACCCTGTCACGGCCGTTACGCTGCCCACTGTAAACCCGGTTCAGGCGGAAGGTACCGTTATCGAATAGTGTCAGCGTCAGCTGCTGCACGCGGCACTCAGCACAAGGTAGCTCACCGTAATATGTCCGCACTCCTGTCCTGGCGTCCGGAGCAAAAATATCTTCAGGCATCCTCAGGCCGCCCGCGCATCCGGCGACGAACAACAAAAGGAATACCGGCAGCATGCGGGAGAGGAATCTCATCATGGATATGATTACTTGCACTGTAGTGTGATAAACATTCTGTGTGTGGTGGAAATGTAGCTATCCGACCGATAAACGTCAACAGTTACACCACAATTCATGAACTTTGAGCATGACACCGAAAAGGAAGGCAGGAATGGTGAAGGGAGAAATCGAGGGAACAAAAAAAAAGCAGGAGCTTTTTGCTTCGCTCCTGCCTTTCCGCTCCGCGAGTAGGATTCGAACCTACAACCCTCTGGTTAACAGCCAGATGCTCTACCGTTGAGCTATCGCGGAATAGTGCTGCCTGAAACACAATGCAATCACTTTTGTTACTTTTGTTGCTTCAGGGTTGGTAAATATAGAACCCTTTTTTTTAATTACAAACAAAAAATCGCTCAG
>JGI11705J14877_10001609_pt1 | contig 12755 bp, 7 predicted proteins | sample Etolaghawater15m_FD_14877 | JGI IMG/M metagenome (IMG submission 14877) | reverse complement strand
AGCTCTGCCCTGTCCTGATCAAGGCGATTCAACAGCAACAGGAAATTATTGCCGGACTGGAAGCCCGTTTGTCTGCCCTTGAAGCCCAGTAGTCCCCTTCACTACGAGTCCTCAAGCAATTACTGGTTATACAGTATTAACACTTAATAACTCTTCTCAAGGTGGCGCTATAGAGTTTAAAAACAATAACACAAGTTATGGCCGTCTTTTGCAGGGATCATCTGCAGTTATTTTAGAAACTAAGCAAAACATTCCTATTATATTTGGCACTGGAACTTCTTCAACCGAGCGGATGCGAATCCTTGCAACCGGAGGACTTACATTCAACGGTGATACTGCAACGGCTAATGCGCTGGATGATTACGAAGAAGGTAGTTGGACGCCAGTTATAACTGATTCAAACGAGGCAGCGACTTGGAGTTTTAATTTTAATTCGGCCAATTACACGAAGGTAGGTAGATTGGTCACGCTTAGCGCTAATTGTTTTTCTATTGGGTATTCAGGCACGCCCAGTGGTTATCTTCAGATTAGGGGCCTGCCTTTTACTAAGGCAAATGGATTCTTATCATCGGCTCCAGTAAAAGTTTCGAATATAAATTTTGGTGCCGATTCTTATTTAACCGTCGAACCCGTTAGTTTCAGTGCTACCAATTACATTTACATTAGGGTTTCTACCAATAATAATCTTGGCTCGGATCTGCAGGCATCAAGCCTTTCAAATGGTTCAGCAAGTTTACTTTTTTCAATAACCTACGAAGTAGCTTGATAGCCCGCAACAGGCTCAAAACTACGACCATTAAACCTGTCTCTACCAGTCGGTAGTTCCTAATATGGCCTTTACTGAACGACACGAACACAAGCTGGAAATTATTCCTCCTTTTCAGATCATCCAATGCCGCCGCGCTGACATCGTCGAAAAAGATGGTGTTGAGGTCGGTCGCACCTACCACCGTCATGTCCGTTCCCCTGGTGATGATGTGAGCGAAGATTGCGCTGAGCTGCAAGCCGTTGCAAATGCACTGTGGACCACTGAAGTGGTTGAAGCCTATCAGGCACACTTAGCTGAGCAAGCAGCTAACCATCCTGGTCAGTAGTCCCCTTCAATCGTCTATCTGGCTCGGTATCAACAACTGAGCCATCGCAGTCTTTGACGTTACTACGCTACAGTATTAGTGTTCCCATTTGTCGGGTGAAGACGGCGTAAACGCCGCCCGCGGGTTCCCCACGCCCGATCCAACTCATAAGAAACCACAAGCCCGGCAAAATAGTCTAAAGATTAAAGAACTTATATAGTACATAAACTCATGGAAACTATTTGGTCCATTGCCAACCTCGAACGCCACACCGCCGACGGCATTGTATACACCGCTCACTGGACAGTATCGGCTACTGACGGAGATTACTCCGCCGGTGCGTATGGCTCCATCGGCCTTGAGGCCCCCGTCGAAGGCGACGCCATTATCCCTTATGAGGAGCTTACCGAAGCCGTGGTTGTTGGTTGGGTAAAGGAGAAACTCGGCGAGGACCAGGTCTCCTCCACCGAGGCTGCTCTTGCGACACAAATTGCCGAGCAACTCGCCCCGACTAAGGCCTCAGGGACTCCTTGGTGAGTTTAAAGACAGAATATAAATAATAAGGCGTAGATAACATGGGGTACCTTGGGCGCAATCCGGCCATTGGGACACAGAAGGTCCTGGATAGTTTAGAGTCCCAATTCAACGGAACTCTAACAACTTTCGACCTACGCTACAACGGCACTCCCACCTACCCCACCCTTTCCGAGTCGCTTATCGTGTCCTTGGGTGGCGTCCTCCAAGAGCCGGGCGAAGCGTATTATATCTCCTCTGACACGATTGTATTTGCCGCCGCTCCTCCAGCGGGATCTGATTGCTGGATCTTGCTCTATAGCGAGTATGGCGCTGCGGCTGGAAGTGGTTCGAGTGGTGGTGCTGTATCTGTGGCCACTGGCGAGCCGATGGGGTTTGAAGAACGTACCGACTCCGCGATATCCTTCGACAACGCCACTCGTACTTTCACAATCGAACCAGCGAGTGGAATCTCGGAGTTTGTGGTCTGGACGAAGGGCACTAAGCGAACTTACTCCTCGGCGCAAACCGTACAAATCGGAACCACCACCGGGCTCTATTACATCTACTTCGATGCCTTCGGGGTGTTGCAATATCGCACCACGTACTTCATCTGGGACGAGGATACCCCGACTGCCTATGTGTATTGGAACGCAACCACGGCAACCGGGGTGTTTGTGGCGGACGAGCGACATGGCATTGTGCTCGATTGGCAGACTCATGAGTACCTCCATAGGACTCGGGGTGCTGTTATCGCAAATGGGTTTTCCATCTCCAACTACACGACCACAGGCAACGGAGGCGCAGATGCTGATGCGCAGTTCGACCTTGGCAACGGCACTTTCTTCGATGAAGATCTTGAGGTAGGCATCACTCATAGTGCCACGCCGAGCGCCGGGACTTTCACTCAAGTGCTGACAGGTAATGCTGAGATCCCCGTGTATTACATGAGTGGGAGCGAAGGTGACTGGGTGAAGGATGCTGCCACAGAATTTGCTTGTAAGCAATCCGGCACTACCCTTCAATACAACCTACTAAGTGGTAACGGCTGGTCCACCACATCCGCGAATGATAATCGTTATGTTGTGAGTTGGGTAGTCGCCACAAATGAGATCAGCGCTCCTGTAATTGTAATCCTTGGCCAAGATCAATATAGCTCAATTGGCACAGCCGAGGAGGCAGTGTGGGGAGACCTGACTCTTACTAACTTCCCAATATTTGAGTTTAGGCCTCTCTGGAAGATTATCTTCCGCACCAATTCCACATTCACCAATACTCCAAACGCCCACATCGCCAATGTCCTCGACCTGAGGGAGTTCAGCTCGACAGGCATCGCGGGGACAATTGTCAACGATCACGGATTGCTCAGTGGCTTGGCTGACGATGACCATGCTCAGTACCTCAATACCACTATCGACCGGACCGGCGTCACGGCTAACATCTCCACAACAGGGAACATCACAGCGGCAAATCTAATCGCCACTGGGCAGCTGCAAGGGCCCGCGAATTTTGTCATCGACCCCGCTGCTGTCGGAGACGATACGGGAAATGTAGAGATCAAGGGCAACCTAACCGTCCAAGGCACCACCACCACAATCAACTCTACAACAGTCGATCTTGATCATCTGTCCTTAGGAGACAATGAGATTGCCAATTTTGGTGCCGGTGATGACTTACAGATTTACCATAGTGGCACTCACAATTTTATCAACTCCGCAGGATCGGCAGACCTTTATGTTAGAGGAGCTAATATTTTATTACAAGATCATGTTAATTCCAATAGAAACTGGTTGGTTGGTCTTGCAAATGGTACTTTAGAGCTATACCATTCAGGTAATAAAAAATTTGAAACCACCACTACGGGCGTCAATATAACAGGAACTCTCAAAGTAAATAACATAGCCTCCCTAGATTCCACAACATTATCTCTGGGTCTAGAGGGTGGGGCAAATGGATTTATCAATACACAAGAGTCCTTATATGTAAATATTGACAGCAATAACGACGAAACTGGTAAGAGGTTTGAGATCCGCCATGGTGCAACTGACGCATCAGGAACTCAATTATTTACAGTTTTGGATTCTGGTAATGTTGGTATTGGAACTGATAACCCAACGAGTACACTCATGGTGTACGGAGACACTTCCGCCTCGTATAGGATAGCAAAATCTGGTATCCTTGCTTACGATCATACTTTTGACGGATCTACGTATACAATCGCAAACAACAATGGAAGTGGTGGCATCCCAATTATACTCGGATCAAGGCAAGCGGGCGCAGAGACTCTTCGTATGAATGCTAATGGATCTGTTGGCATTGGAAACGCCACTGCATCTTCAGGAACGGGAAGGTTTAATGTAAAGCCTCATGATAGCCAAGACAGCTATTTTAAAATAAGACCAGCAAGCGACTTTGACGGCCTAGTTGTTGGTAGTGCAATTGATATAAGAAACGGCGCAAATAACGATAGCCATCATCTTATTGCCAGAGCTGAAGAATATAGACTATGGTGCGGGGACTCCTCTGGCGAGAAGATTCGCATCACTAACACTGGAAATGTTGGTATTGGAACTAATAGCCCAGTTGCTAAGTTTAATGTCAATGGTCAATCTGTATTTAACTCTACAGAAAGTAGCAACGAGTCCAATGTTCCACTTTACTTAGCAGTAGAAGCAATAGCGTCGGTGGCTGATGGTGCTGGGGCAGTTTGCCCGGGCGTATTACGCATAAAAGACAAAGGGGCCAATAATAATAGATTCTGTGGAATAGACATTAGAAACAGAAATTCTGGTGATATAAGGATTTTAAATTACGACACCAACACAGCCAACCAAGCAGACATGGTTTTTGCTGTTGATGTAGACAGTGGCGATGGTATTGTTGAGGCCATGAGGATTAAGGGCTCTACACAAAATGTAGGTATTGGAACTATTACTCCGTCTGGAAAACTTGAGGTTGCCGGAACAATTGTCCAATCGAGTATTGAATACCCAACAATCCGCCCCGTCCTCGACCTCAACTTCGCGGCAACGAAAACACTAGACCGCAGAATTACTTTCACCAGAGATGGCGTTGGAACTTATTATGATGAGTTAGGCGTACTTAGGTATGCATCAAATAATGTTCCAAGATTTGATCACGACTCAACAACTGGTGAGAGTCTTGGATTGTTGATAGAGGAGAGTAGGACTAACTTAGTTATTTATAGTAATCGTGGGGAAGGTCTTAATGGAGCTCCTTATTATGGTAATTGGAACGCTGCATCATATACAAATAATTTTGCAGTTGCTCCTGATGGAACAACAACTGCCTGGAAGTTTAGACCAACTACTCCAAGTTCTTCTAGAGTAGCAAGAGTATCTGTTACTGCTGGAAATACATATACATTCTCTGTGTGGTTGAAAAAAGATCCTTCCGTCACAGTTTCTGATGGTGTTTGGGATTATTTCAAATATCTTATTACATGGAGTCAAAATGGAAGCACTGTTACTAGCGCTGCTACAGTGCCGTTAGTTTCTGGATCAACAACTTCAGCAGAATTGACAACTAAATGGAGAAGATTTAGTGTTAGTTATGTTGCTCCTGCTAATATGACTTCAATGGAATTTGGTATATCTAATGCTAACTCTGGAAGTGGTGATCCTGGATACAGTGTTTTTGTTTGGGGAGCACAGGTAGAAGAAGGTGCTTTTGCAACCTCCTACATCCCCACCACCGGAAGCACAGTGACTCGTGCCGCAGACAATGCAGTAATCAAAGGAACAAACTTCACAGATTTTTATAACTCAACCGAAGGAACATTAGTTTCAGAACATATGGGAGCAGGTAATGCTAATGCTTCTCCTTATATTGCGATGTTGAGTGATGGTACAAACAATGAGAGAATTATAATTATGAGTGATTATGCGGATTATCAGATGGTAGTGAAAGAGAATGGTGCAAATCAAGCAATTCTTGATGCTGGAACACCTAATCTCAATGTTAAGAACAAAAATGCAACTGCTTTCAAAAAAGATGATTTTGCATTGAGTCTAAATGGTGGAACAGTTGCTACAGATACTTCTGGAAATATGTCTGTAGTTAATCAGTTATGGATTGGTTCAAGAAATGGTGCCGATTCCTATATGAATAATACCATACAATCACTCAAATACTACAACAAGAGACTCCCTAATGCTCAATTACAGGGTCTCACTTATTTGTAATTTGAAAAGTCGTAGTTTAAAGTTAACCACGATGGGTTTATAAATAATGTATAATTTAGTAGGGACCGGGTTGAATCAACTACCAACAAATAGTATGTTGGGTGGGATGGCATATCAGTCCCCTGACCACGCCTCTATTAAGGACCTTGATCTCAAGAATCTCTCGCAGATTAATTCTGAGATTGCTGATACCGCTGTAGATATCTTCGTCTACGATACTCGCAAAGACTCAGATGGCGGGGCATGGCGTAAACGCACCCAATCCACCTCTTGGTATAATGAGACGCTCAACACGGCAACGCGCGGAGCGCGAAGAGAGTTTCCTGCTGTTGCTGTGATTGTTGCCGAAGATGCAAAATTAGTAATATACGATGGAGATGACCCAGACCTTCCAATGTGGATGGTGTTTAATCTTCTTGGAGCAGTTGGTGCTAATTCTAATATGATCCCTAGAGGAGGTAGTGGTTCTGAATCAGATATAACATCTATTGCATATTTAAATGGAAGACTTGCTGTTGGACTCAAAGATGTAAATGGAAATGTTGGAGAAGGACTTGCAGTAATTGACTTTATTTCTGAGTTAGCCAGGATTCATCGCGGTTCTGCTAGTGGATATACTGGTGCAATTTATGGTGTGCCAATATCAGGTAGAAACTCAAATAATGTTTATAGTGGAGACTATAATTCTTTAGCAGTTGTTGATGAAACTATTAACGACGTATCAATGACTGTGCTACCAAATGCACCGATTGATCCTTCTACTGGTCTTCCAATCCCCACTATTGCTGTTGCGACTGATGGTGGTTTTTCTGTAATTAAAGATGATGGAACCGTAATTGATAAAGCAGTTATTAGTACAGTAACTAATAAAGTTGACTGGTATAAAGGACAATATTTACTTGGAACTGGACCAGAATATTGGGGTTTGTGGAAGGATCTTTCTGAAGAGTCTTCTGGATATATTTCTGGTCATGCTGATTTATATTCGGCAGGAAATCAACCTTCGTGGGATAAACCACAACCTATAGGTCAAGAGACAAAAGTTCTTGCTGTTGGAGATTTAATTGCAGGTGGAAGTACAACTGCATACAATAGTCGTCAACCAGGTTTGAGTTTAAAACAACCAACTTCAAATTTAAGTAATGGAAGTTCTAATTTACTTTGTGAGATAAGAAAAGACTACAACACTGGATGGATGCACGGAGACATCAAAGGTGCCTTCCTGTCTGATACTGATGCTACGAATGTAACTGGGACAGAACTATGGCCAGAAGGAGATTTTGCAGATGCTAATGAGTGGTCTTCTGCTGGTGCTGAGTGGACAATATCTGGTGGAACTGCAACAGTTAGTGATGGTGATGGTGGGTATTCGTTTTTAGGTAGTTCTACTGGAACACTAACAAATGGTAAAAAATATGTTTTATCTTTTACCGTAAGTAATTATTCTGGCGGTAGACTTGAAGCATCTCAAGCAAACTCAAGTAATATACAAATACCGTTTAGTGCAAATGGTTCATATTCGCAATTAATAAATTACACTGGAACCACTGGATCGGGATTGGGAATGTATGGATATGGTGGAGGTGCAGTTGGATTTACTTTAGATAATTTATATCTCAGAGAGTTGGAAGTACAAGACCGTTCAGTTAATAATACTGGACTCGCAGTTTACGGAACAGTCACCAAGAGTGCCGTTGCGACTGGTGCCGAATTGGTTGCTTATAGTGGGTTTAGTGGAAACAACGTATTAGTCCAACCATATAATTCTAGTTTAGATCCTGGAACTGGTGATTATAGTTTTATGTTCTGGTTTAAGTGCTCTCCTGTTAGTGGAGAACAAATGATAATGAGAAGATTTGGAGTTCCTACGGTAACAGGGGGAATGATGATGCGTGTAGTATCATCAACTTCAGTATTACAATGGTATGTAAGAGATACTTCAAGCAGTGCAACAACAGTTCAATCACCCAATGCTATTGATGATGGTAACTGGCATTGTGCTGTAGGAACTAGACAAGGTTCTACTGCTAATCTTTATCTTGATGGTGTTCTTGTTAATACTAGTACTTGCAGTGCAAATAGTCACGATCCAGGAACTACCGCTGATCTTGTGATTGGTGCAGAGGAAGTTTCAGCATCTCCAGGAACATATCAAAATCCTGCCGACTTATGTTCTCTGGCACTTGTAAGATATTCTTTATCAGCACCTTCCGCCGAACAAATCAAAAAAATCTACGAGGACGAGAAGGTGCTCTTCCAAGAGAACGCCAAGTGTACCCTATATGGTACCTCGGACGCCGTAACCGCCTTGGCCTACGATGACTCCGCCTCTTTGCTCCATGTTGGTACCTCATCGGGCCGTTCTGAGTTTAAAGGATTGAGAAGAGTGGGCAATACCACGACCGCAGTGACCACAGCAATCAGCGCATCTTCCGGCCTAGTGGCGGAGCAATAACCTATGACAGTTAGAGTTAATAAACCTAGTCTTAATATCAGGGAGAAACTTTCAGAACTTGAAAGACCCATAGGCCTTAAGGGCGGAGAGATCATGGCGGCTGACACCGCCCAAGAGGTAAGGGATTTTGTCAGTGCTGGTAGGAAGAATTTGATTATTAACGGTGATATGAGAATCGCCCAGAGAGGTACGAGTTTTACTATTAATGGTGGTAACAGTATATATACACTTGACAGGTGGGCAGTAAGTAGAGGAAGTATTAGTTCTTTAACTGTAACAAAAAATACTTCAACTGGGTTAGATGCTCATCCAAATGCATTAAAAGTAGAGTGTACTGCGGATGCTTCGCAATCGTCATCAACTGATACTTGGATAAGATACGGTGTAGAAGATATAGATTTCCAAAATATATTAAATTATCCAAATACGAATAAGCATATATCTTTATCTTTCTGGGCAAGAGCAAACACTGCAGGACAATATAGTGTTTCAGTTACTGCTGGAGGTTTTTCTGCTGCTATGTATGTTTCTCCTTTTACATTAAATGCAAATACCTGGGAATATAAAACTGTTACTATTCCACCACCCGCTCAATGGTCAACAAGTTCAGGTTATGGATTAAGAATTTATTTTGATTTAGGTTCTGGGACAACTTACCAAACTTCAGCAGTAAATCAATGGATTTATTCTACTGAGGATTACTCTTCCTTTGGAAATACCAGAGTAACTGGTGTGAATGGAAGAACTTTTGAAATCACAGGAGTCCAACTAGAAGTAGGCAAAAACGCCACAGAGTTTGAGCACAGAAGTTATGGTGAGGAACTGGCATTATGTCAGAGGTATTATTACGCCAGTGTAAATCATCATCATGTTCTATTTAAAAATAGTTTTTGGGAATCAAATACATTTTATTTCCCAGTAACTATGAGAACTGCTCCAAGTGTTTCTCTTACTGGAAGTCCTGGAACATTACATTTAAGACTATTAAACAGTGGTTCTGACGTTATTAATACCCCAGTATATAATACATTTACAGACGGATTTCTTCTTACTTCTTCTGCAACAAACAATGATAATTTTTACACTTGGATTTTAAACGGAACTATTAGAGCATCGGCGGAACTATAACAATGTATAAACTTCAACAGACCAAAGAAAATTTTGTAATTATTTTAAATAATATTTTTATTCCTCAAGACTCAGCAAACTCTGACTACCAAAAATTCATCCAAGATGTTGCGGAAAACGGCATAGAGATCGTAGAAGGTCCAGACATTATCGAACCCGACTATGCCACTCTTCGCCAAACCGCCTACCCATCTCGCGAAGACCAACTAGACATGATGTACTGGGATAGGGTGAATGGGACCAATGTCTGGGAGGAGACTATCCAAGGCATCAAAGACCAATACCCCAAGACCATCACCGGCGGGACGACGATCGGCCCGGTGCCATCCTGGGTCCAAGAAGCAGCAGACAACTGGATGTTTAATAAGCAACTCAGGGAGTACGTCGCCGCTCTCGAGCGCCTAGAGCATTATATTCTCTCCGAAGGCCGACCGGAGATTCGTGAAAATGTTGTCATCTCTACCGAAGAAATCTGGAATGAGGAGACCGGCGAGATAGAAACCATCGAAACCACTGAGGAGGTTATTACCCAAACCTCAATCGAACCCCTCCCTGCAACCGTTGAGACTACTGAGACTAACATTGAAACAGGGGAAACCACAACCACTACCATTCCCAACCCCGCCATTGTCCAAGACGAGGCAGAGAGGACCGCGGCTCAGGAGGTTGTCGATTCTACACCCCAAGCGATCATAGACTCCTTGTCTTAGGTTTAAAGTTACAGTAGAAATATTGTAAGTAAAGATCCAAGGTTGTTATGCCACTAACCCGTATTGATTCTGCGTTCCTCGACCTAGATGCGATAGGGGGGATAGATTTTGATGTTCAATCAGGTGTCCCGACATTAAGCGTCGATGCCACAACCCACCGAGTCGGCATAGGTACAGATAATCCATCAGTAAAATTAGATGTCTATGCTGGAAGTTTAACAGTTGGTTCTCACTATGTTGCAACTACTGGAACAGATTACAAAATAACTCTTAAGAGTGTTGGTGTCGCTAATAATAATAACTACACTGGTCAAATAGGACTCGCTGGTGGAGGAGTTCAACCATCCGATTCTTCCTTAACTTTTTCCACACAACTTTGGAATGGTATTACATATGTTGTCACAGAAAAATTTCGTGTAACTGGTGCTGGTAATGTCGGCATCGGCACCGATAATCCTATTAAAAAATTAGATGTATATAATGGTAGTACTGATTCAGACACACTTAGATTGTATAACGAAGAAGTTGGCATTAACATGGGTACATGGGGAACTGGTTCTTCATATCCTAGAACAGTAACAATCAATGGCACAAGATTTGATAATGGATCGTTTACAAAATTAAGAATAGGTGGTCAAGCTGGAATAGAATTTGCTGTAGATTTAAACAATGTCAGAGCGGTCATTGATTCTAATGGCAATGTCGGCATCGGAGAAACTTCTCCAAGTTCAAAATTTGAAATTGTTTCTGGGGATACTGCTAGTGTAGTATCAGGAATTAAATTAAAGAATGATTCTACAAGTGATAGTGGACCAGGATCAAGTATAGATTTTGTTGTTGATGGTGTAAATGATGTCACAATAGCACAAATTATTGGTCAAAGAACTTCAGCCAATTACCATCAAGGATCTTTACAGTTTCTGACAAGGGATAATGATGGTGGTGGATTACTAGAAAGACTTCGTATAACTTCTGGTGGAAATGTCGGCATCGGGACTGATAACCCTGGTCAAAAATTGCATATAAAGCAAGGAAGTATTTTCCAGGAGTGGACTAATGGTCTTTTATTTTTTGGTAAAGATAATGGAGGATCAAACACAAACTCGAACGATACTCATTGGATTGGAAGAGTTGATAATGCTGGATACCACGCCACAAGTGGTGCTGGTGGATTTAGCAGTGTAGCGGGATCTTTAGCAATAGGTGCAAAAGGTCCTATGATGTTTGCCACTAGTGCAGCAACAGATCAATATTCTTCTGGAAGAATGATTATTACTACATCTGGTAATGTCGGCATCGGCATCGACAATCCCCAGAGCAAATTACAGATCGAAAACGCCGGTGAGCAGCTCAGATTAACCTACCCATCAATTGCGTCATATATCCACGAGGTTAAGAGTAATGGAGACTATGCCATTGATAAAGATGGGACAGAAAGACTTCGTATAACTTCTGGTGGGTACGTAGGAATAAACCTAGATGCTAACGCATCAGGCAACGCAACACTAACACCATGGACAAATCTCCACGTCGTAGGGGCCGATGTTGCTGATGGGGTGTCCGCGAGAACTAACGCAACTCCTACAGGACAGCTTCATGTCTCGAGTACCGGCTGGGGTCAGAACCAAGGTGGGACTATTTCGCTAGGAAGTGAAGCTGACAACGTCAACCCTAACGCTGCCTTTGGATCAATCTCTGCAAGACGAGAAAATACTCTTGCTTATCAATATGCGGGTTATTTAGCATTTAGTACCTCCGACGGCGGCAATCTAAATGAAAGGCTTCGTATAGGATCAAATGGCAAATTATCTCTTACAGGTAGCACCGCCAACATGGAATACCTCCGTATGGGAGGAAACAATGATCGTGGTCTTAGATTTACTTCTTCGTCTGGCACATCATCTGTTGGAGTTGTTCATACAATCAATGCTCCAGGCGACGGCGGTGCCCAAGGAGAGATTGTATTTCAAACAAATAGCGGAGAAAGACTTCGTATAGATTCAACTGGAAATGTCGGCATAAACACCGCAAATCCAGCACAAAAACTAGATGTAGAAGGAAATGTGCGTTTAGGAACACTTTCTGCAGCTCTTAATTTCACGGATAGTGGTTCAACTGGTACTCGTCATTTAACAATAGGAGCAGATAATGGAGGTGATGCTTTATTAGTAACTCATTCTTCTGGATATGGCGTTGGTTATTTTGGATACGAGGCAGGCGGAGACAGATTAATCATTGCTTGTGATAATGGTTCTGGAAATAATAAAATAGATTTTTCTGTCAACGCAGGCTCAACAGTAAACGGAACAACTGATAATATCAACGGTATAGCTCCTGATATGCGAATTGCTGCCTCCGGCAATGTCGGCATCGGGACTGATAACCCGGCTAGTAGATTTGAAGTTAGGAACGGAGGAACAAATGCTATTTCTGGGACGTTATTTAGCGGCGGGTTCACACAGACAATAACGGCCGGGGAACCACAAATTGCTTTTGTAAGCAATATCGACGGAACTGGTAATCCCTCGGCTTCGGAAGCAGCAAGAGGAGGAATTGGGTTTAGTTGGGCTAACGCTGCTGATAGAACTCGGTTTATTGTTGGTACAAACTCTAATCTACCCGTTAGAATTTATACAAACAATTCTGAAAAAGTCAGAGTAAACGCAGATGG
>JGI11705J14877_10001608_pt1 | contig 12755 bp, 14 predicted proteins | sample Etolaghawater15m_FD_14877 | JGI IMG/M metagenome (IMG submission 14877) | reverse complement strand
ACAAGAGAGATCTTCCTGTTTTTAAGAAACTCTCTGGCCTGTGGCAGCAGAATGTCGATGCAATTGTCTGCATCATGGCTGCCGGAATTGTTGTCCGTGGGCTAGCTTCTCTTTGTAACAACAAAAAAACTGATCCCTGTGTGCTGGTGCTTGACGAGAATGGACAATTTGTTATCAGCCTCCTTTCAGGACATCTTGGAGGTGGAAATCGGCTGGCAAGAGAGCTGGCAGATTTTCTTGGTGGACAGGCAGTTATCACCACAGCTTCCGATGTGACCGGACATACATCTCTTGATTTATGGGCTGAAAAGAACAGTCTTGTCGTGGATGATTCCTGTAAGCTCACCGAGAAATCAGCAAAACTTATTAACAGTGGGATGCTTACTCTGTTCACTGAGTTAGAGCTTGAAGCCCTTCCTCATGATTTGACTAGGGTGGCAGATCCGGAATTGGCAGATATAATTATTTCCGACACAATGTATCCCGGGCACTCTGCATTGATTTTCAGTCCCTGTGCTCTAAGTGTCGGCCTTGGTTGTAACAGAGGGACGCCAGCTAAGGCCTTTGAAGTAGCCGTCACTGAACTTTTTTATGACAGCAGTTTGAACCTGCAATCGATTAGGAATTTTGCCTCAATTGATTTGAAGAGTGATGAGGAGGGTTTGCTTCAATATGCCAGTCAAATGGGAATACCAATACGATTTTACACCAAAGAAGAGCTGAACCGCGTGGATACGGTTTCCTCCTCCGCAATTGTTTTGGCAGCGACCGGTGCCAAAGGTGTTGCCGAACCTGCTGCTGTTCTGGCTGCAGGCTGCACACCTTATCCCGGTAAATTAATAATTAGGAAAAGAAAATGGAAGGATGTAACAGTGGCAGTCGCCATGAAACAAACCCTGATTGTGGCCTGATTTCCGTAGTTGGAACCGGTATCGGTAGTGCCGATAATATGACACCTCAGGCAGTTAGAGCTCTGACTGAAGCTGATGTGATTATTGGATATAAAACCTATCTTGATCTGATTCCAGAACTACTGGAAGGAAAGGAAGTTATTTCATCGGCTATGATGCAGGAAGTGGATCGCTGCAGTAACTCATTTGATCTGGCCGAAAGCGGTAAACGGGTGGTTCTTGTTTCTGGTGGAGACCCGGGTATTTATGCCATGGCCGGGCTGGTACTTGAGATAGCTGCTAAACGCGACAGCAGGGTTGCAATTGACATCATACCAGGGATTGCCGCTGTGAATGGGTGTGCTGCCCGCCTTGGAGCTCCTTTGATGCACGACTTTGCTGCCATTAGTCTTTCTGACCTGCTGACTCCCTGGGAAGTTATTGTGAAAAGGCTTGATGCCGCAGCCAGTGCCGATTTTGTTATCGCACTCTATAATCCAAAATCTAAAAAACGAACCGAACATATCGTACAGGCCCGTGATATAGTGTTGTCCTATCGTGCCAAAGAAACTCCCGTTGGAATTGTGACCGCTGCAAGCAGAGAAAATGAAGTGATACGCCTGACTACCCTTGATGCCATGCTTGAAGAAGAAATTAATATGCAGTCTACTGTTATCATTGGGAACTCGACCACCTTTTCCTGGAATGGGTATATGATTACCCCCAGAGGATACCGAGACAAATACACCCTGGCCAGGTAAGAATGAAGAAACAACTCATCCTTATTCGTCACGGTATGACCGGTTATTCAGGAAAGTATGTCGGATCCAGTGATGTGCCACTTTCAGCAGACGGTTGTAGACAGATCACGGAGCTGAGAACAAAAATTCCTGATATTGCCGTATCTGCAATTATCGCAAGTCCAATGTTGAGGTGCCGACAAAGTTGTGACCTGCTTTTCCCAGAACATCCGGTGATATATAAAAAGGCTTTACGTGAGGTGGATTTCGGCCGGTGGGAGAAACGGAGCTTTTCTGAGATAGCAGCAATGGATCCTGGGTATGTTGAGCAGTGGGCTGAGGCATCTGACTCTTTCTGTTTTCCAGGTGGGGAATGTCTCAAACATTTTGTTCAACGGGTTCAAGATGTTGGGGATTACATTGCTTCATTATCTGAAGATACTGTCATAGTTGTAGCTCATGGTGGTGTTATTCGTACCCTGTTGTGTTATTTTCTGAAAATTGATCCATCACATTATATTCTCTTTAAAATTGCCAAGGGAACATATACAACCCTTGAGCTCTTTCCCGAGGGAGCCGTGCTTACCGGTTTGAACCGTGGAGTTGATAAAAACAGATGGCTAAATTAATCCTTATTACCGGCGGTGCCAGGAGTGGTAAAAGCGACTATGCCTTAAGCCGTGCCGAAACTCTTGGTGGTAAACACTATTTTCTTGCCACCTGTCCTGTTGTTGACTCAGAGATGGACGAGAGGATTGTTCGCCACAGGGCTGATCGTCAGGGGAGGGGCTGGCTGACCATAGAGGAAGAAATCCATATCGAATCCACTATTATGTCCCTGGAACCTGATTCTGTCTGTCTGGTCGACTGTTTAACCCTTTGGGTTAACAATTTGATGTATGTTGCTGAAAAAGCGAAACAGAAGTTTGACGAAGATGCGATGGGTGACAGGGTTGCAGATCTTATTCGGGCAGCTGAAATTTTCAAAGGAACCCTGATTTGTGTCAGTAATGAAGTCGGAATGGGGGTGGTTCCGGACAATGTTCTTGGACGACGATATCGAGATTTGGTGGGACGAACCAACAGGTTGATTGCCGCCGCAGCGGATGAAGTAATACTGGTGAGTTGCGGTCTGCCAATATGTATCAAGAATGAATCCACTAATCACCCTATAATTATTCAATAATCAATAACTAGCGAGATATACTTTATGGGTCTGCTGAAGAGAACACTGCAAAATATTTATCCTCAGGATAGTGATTCCCGGGATCGTGCAAAAGAACGTCTGGACCAGCTTGCCCTGCCACATTGGTCCCTTGGAGATCTTATGGATTTGAGCATGGATCTCGCCGGGATCACCCGTTCCATGGATCCTCCAGTGGCACGAAAGGCGATAATTACTATGGCAGGAGACCATGGTGTGGTCGCTGAAGGTGTGAGCAAGTTTCCACAGGAGGTGACTCCTCAGATGGTCCATAACTTTGTTAATGGCGGAGCCGGAATCAACGCTCTTGCGCGACAGGCAGGAGCCGAAGTTATTGTTGTTGATATGGGAGTGGCCGCCGATTTGAAACAACTGGCTGCGGAGGGTAAAATTATCAACAAGAAGGTAGGGCTTGGCACCGATAATATTGCCAAGGGCCCTGCAATGAGTCTTGCCATGGCAACACGTTCGGTGGAGGCTGGGATTGATATTGCAAATGATCTCGCCGACCGCATTGATCTCTTTGGAACCGGTGACATGGGTATTGGTAATACAACACCGTCAACTGCTATTGCAGCAGTGATAACCGGAAAACCCCTGGCAGAACTTACCGGCCGTGGCACAGGTCTTGATGATGAGCAGCTCGCTCATAAAATCAAAGTTCTCGAAACTATTCTAGAGTGCAATAAACCCGATCCAAAGGATGGCCTTGATATACTCGCCAAGGTAGGCGGTTTTGAAATCGGTGGACTTGCCGGTCTTATTATCGGAGCTGCCGCCCACAAAAAACCAGTTGTTGTAGATGGTTTTATCTCTTCAGCTGCTGCACTTATTGCCATTACCATTGAACCATTTGTCAGGGATTATATTATTTGTGCCCATCGTTCCATGGAACCGGGACATCGTGCAATGCAGGAGAAGCTGGGCTGCAGACCTCTTCTTGATCTTAATCTCCGTTTAGGTGAAGGGACAGGCGCTGCTCTTGCCATGAATCTGGTTGAAGCTGCAGTTGCAATTCTTACAGAAGTTGCAACATTTGAAGAGGCTGCCGTTGCCGGAGCCGATAAGTAAAATGGCTGCCGGGTCAACAGGAGAGCCTGGTCAATCAGAAAATTCCATCATACTCGCCTTGTCTCATCCTCTTGCGACCTTCCTTGCCGGGATTCGATTCCTTAGCATCATTCCAATTTCCTGGAATCAGGACAGAGATGGCCGTTTTTTCAGGGCGAGTTTGATCTGGTTCCCAGTTATTGGGCTACTGATAGGTGGGGTGACGGCAACGCTGCTCTCATTTTTTGTCGGGATCCTTCCTGGGTCTGTCTGCGCGTTTTTAGCCATTGTTCTACTGGCAGGTATTTCAGGATGTCTCCACCTCGATGGAGTGGCTGATAGTTTTGATGGACTTTTAAGTAGCCGTCCCCGAACTCGTGCACTCGATATTATGCGGGACAGTCATATAGGTGCGATGGGTGTTATTGCCATCGTTTTTCTCTTACTGGGTAAATTTGCAGCTCTCTCAAGCCTTTCAACAGAGAATATACTGCAGGTGATAATTCTTATGCCCATGGCTGGGAGAACGGCAATTGTACTGACCATGGCCATATTGCCCTACGCACGACAGGAAGACGGGCTCGGCATGTTGTTTTATTCTTCTGAAACTCGTAAAGTGGCTGTGGTTGTGACAGCCTGTGCTCTGATGGTGAGTGCATTGATTTCCATTTACTCTCTTATACTTATGGTCGTAACGATTATGCTCCCTGTGACCTTTTTTGCTTTCTGGTGTCACAAAAAACTTGGTGGGGCAACAGGAGACACTTTAGGTGCTGTGTGTGAACTCACCGAACTTTCGGTGGCCGTCGGGTTCTGTCTCTTACCAGGGCTGGGGTAGGCTGTCATGACAATAGATACGGAATATGGTCATGGTGGGAATATTCATGCGGCAGCAGAGGCCAGAGCCATAGCGATTGATGAGATGATCGATTTCAGTGCAAATATTAACCCACTTGGTGCCCCTGACTGGTTACGCGCCTGCATCAGCAGTAAACTCGATTCCATTCTTCACTATCCGGATCCGACCGCCTCTGTATTAAAAAAAGGTATATCACAACAGTACAAGGTACCCTGCGACACTATTCTGGTAGCCAATGGCAGTACCGAATTGCTCTACCAGTTACCCCGGGTTCTGAGCTACAAGAGAGTTGTCATTCCAGTACCCTGCTATATTGATTATGTAAAAGTAATGCAGCTTGCGGATATTGAAATCAAGCTATTGCAGCTCAAGGAAGAAAATAATTTCAACCTTGAGCTGAATCTCCTTGAAGAACTTTTGCTTCCTGAAGATCTGGTCATTATCGGCTCTCCAAATAACCCGACCGGGATAACGGTTCAGAGTGACAAGCTTCTCCAGCTTGCCAGGAGCGCACCTCGGGTACTGTTCGTCATTGATGAGGCCTTTCTTGAATTTGTTGAGGGTGCAGAGAGCCTTGCTGGAAAAGCTGAAAATATTATTACCCTCCACTCCCTGACCAAGTTTTACGCCATACCTGGCCTGCGTCTCGGATTTGGCGTTTTTCCCGAACATATCATCAAAGCCCTGCAGAGAATTTTTCCACCCTGGTCCGTTAACTGCCTTGCTCAGGCCGTAGGGGAAAGGGCCATCATGGATCATGCATACCAGGAAAAGAGCAGGAAACTCTGTTTGCAGTTGAGAAAAGATCTTCATGGTGATCTTGAATCTTTTCCAGACCTCTGTGTTTTTCCTGGTAGTGCAAACTACTTACTTATAAAACTTCATTCGTCATACACTGTCCCAAAGCTTCAGGAGCATCTTTCTAAATACAATATACTCATTCGTGATTGTGCTAATTATCAGGGGCTTGGGCCACAGTTTTTTCGGATAGCTGTTCGTGATAAGGCTGACAATAAAGCTCTTTGCTCTGCTCTTTCAGCTTTTTTTCCATCGATGAAACGGGCAAGGGACAGAATAAAACCTAAAACACCAGCAATAATGTTTCAGGGCACCTCTTCCAACGCTGGTAAATCAGTTCTCACTGCTGCGCTTTGTCGTATCCTGCTTCAAGATGGTGTTCGGGTAGCGCCCTTCAAGGCCCAAAACATGTCGCTGAACTCCTTTGTCACAGCAGATGGTCTTGAAATGGGAAGGGCCCAGGTCGTTCAGGCTCAGGCTGCACGTCTTGATCCTCATGTGCTGATGAACCCTGTCCTGCTAAAACCAAATTCAGACACCGGAAGTCAGATCATTGTAAGAGGTAAACCCTTGGGAAACATGTCCGTTATGGATTATGTGACCTATAAAAAGGAAGCCATGGATATCGTTTCCGCATGTTACGACGAACTTTCTGAAGAGTATGAGGCCATAATTCTTGAGGGAGCAGGGTCTCCTGGGGAAGTAAATCTTAAAAAACATGATATTGTCAATATGAGAATGGCCCGTTACGCCGAGTCACCTGTTATTCTGGTTGGTGATATTGACAGGGGTGGGGTGTACGCTTCTTTTGTCGGCCATATGGAGGTGATGAATCAATGGGAAAGACAATTGGTGGCAGGGTTTCTGGTGAACCGTTTTCGTGGTAACAGCGATCTTCTCCATGATGCTCATGAGTATGTCAGAAATCACACCGGCAAGGATGTTCTTGGAGTGATCCCCTATCTTCACAATCACGGAATCCCTGAGGAAGATTCAGTCTCCTTTAAGGAAGGACTTTTTGATGCGACACGGCCTGAACATGATCATATCGAAATAGTGATTATAAGCCTGCCTCATATATCCAATTTTACCGATCTCGAGCCTTTTATTGCAGAGCCGGATGTTTATTTACGTGTCGTATCCCATCCAGACAAACTGGGAAATCCCGATGTTATCATTCTACCAGGATCAAAAAATGTGATTGGGGATCTTCAACACCTGCAGGCAAGCGGGATGGCATCCCAACTTCTTGAAAAGGTTGATGAGAGATGCGAGATCATAGGAATCTGCGGAGGGTATCAGATGCTTGGCAAGAGCATTGAGGATCCCCACAGAATAGAGTCCCTACAGGAAAGAGTTGATGCTTTATCGCTTATTGATATGCATACTGTGCTGGCTGCTGAAAAGACCCTTACCAGAAAACAGGGGACCCATCTGGCGTCGGGGCAACCAGTCATCGGCTATGAAATTCACCACGGTCTCACAGCAACGACAGCCCGGTCTCTGTTCTCGTATGATGATGGGTCAAGTTGCGGTACCCAGGGAGATACAGCTACTATCTGGGGGAGTTATCTCCATGGGATTTTTGACTCAGACCTGTTTCGACGCAATTTCATTGATACTGTCAGGAAACGAAAGGGGATAGGAGCCTATCAGGGCCCACTGAGTAGCTACAACCTTGAGCCAGCATTTGACAGATTGGCTGATACGGTAAGAAGTGGCCTGGATATGGACCGGGTCTACCAGCTGTTAGGGCTTTGATTGAGCTGATGCCTGTTTTTGAACTTCAACTCATGGCAGCGGTTCTGCTTGATTGTCTCCTTGGAGATCCCAGATTTTTGCCTCACCCGGTGAGGCTGGTCGGTTTTTTTTGTGTTACCTGTGAAAAAATCTTTCGAAAACTGTTTTCTACTGAATTGCTTGCTGGATTTGCAGCTTTTGTCACTGTTCTTTTCCTGTCCCTCGCTTTGACTGCTGTTTTGCTTTTCTCCACCAACCATTATTCAGGCTTTCTGGCTCAGATTTTTGCAGTAATTCTTCTCTACAGTACCATTGCAGCTCGTGACCTGGTGAGTCATAGTCGAACTGTGTATCGTGCTCTTGTAGATGATGAATCGCTTGATAATGCAAGATCTGCAGTGGCTCAAATCGTAGGACGTGACACCTCAGTTCTTGATCGAAAAGGAATCATACGAGCCTGCGTGGAAACAGTTGCTGAAAATATGGTGGACGGGGTTACCGCACCCCTTTTTTATGCCGTTGTTTTTTCACTTTTTTCTCCTCTTCTCCCTATAGAACCGCTATTTCTTGCAGTATTTGGAGCCATGGGATACAAGGCAGTGAATACCATGGACTCAATGTTTGGTTATAAGAATGAACGGTATCTATACTTTGGCAGGGTAGCGGCAAAATTTGATGATGCTGTAAACTGGGTGCCTGCCAGGCTAAGTGGTTTGGTACTCGTCCCTGCTGCTTTTTTCCTGGGACTTGACTGGAAGAGTGGGTTTAGAATTTTCACAAGAGACAGACTTGCTCATGCAAGCCCAAATGCAGGCCACACCGAAGCCACAGTAGCCGGGGTACTTGGTATTGAGCTTGGTGGTACTTCTATCTACTTTGGAAAAAAAATAATCAAACCAGCTATTGGTGAGGATAAGAGACCTGCCGAAGATATGGATATTCTAAGAAGTAACAATCTTATACTCGTTGGCTCATTACTCTTTCTCTCAACACTTCTTCTTATACGAATCTTTATCGTTCAGATTGTCCTATGAAAACATCCTCTGCATTTTTGACAGGTGGTACCGCAAGCGGATCTGGCAAGACAACCCTGACCATAGGAATAATGGCAGCCTTGAAGGCGAGGGGATTGTCGGTTCAGCCTTTCAAATGTGGTCCGGATTTCATAGATCCAAGTCTGCACAGAATGGTGACTGGAAAGATTTCCTCCAATCTTGATCTTAGAATGTGTGGCAGGGAGTTCTGCAGAGACACTTTCAACTTCCGCTTCAATGGAAATGACGTGGCTGTGGTGGAAGGTGTAATGGGACTTTTCGATGGTGGAACTGCCTCATCTGCCGCCCTTGCCAGGGAATTGGAACTTCCGGTGATTCTTATCGTTGATGCCAGTTCCGCTGCAGAGAGCGTGGCCGCCATTGTGAAAGGCTTTGAAAGCTTTTTACCTGATGTGGAAATTGCCGGAGTTATATTTAATCGTGTTGGCTCCCTCAGGCATCGTGAACTTATCGAAAAGAGCATGGAAGGGATCTGTAAGGCTCAAATACTAGGGTTTTTTCCCCGGGATATCCGATTTGAAATTCCCGAGCGGCATCTCGGTCTCCATATGGGAGAGGAAAAGCCATTGAATGAAGTTCAATTAACGCAACTAGTTCTTGTCGTGGAAGAACATATTGATCTTGATCAGCTTCTACAAATTTCCAGGCGAACTCAAGCGGCAGAGCAAGAGAGATTCGTGGCCAACGCTTCAATTACAAAGAATGTACGTCTCGCCGTTGCACGAGATGAAGCGTTCTGTTTTTACTACGAGGATAACCTGAAGATGCTTGAAGCAGAAGGCGCTGAACTGGTCTCCTTCAGTCCTTTGTCAGATGCTGCCCTGCCTGCCGGCTGCAAGGGCATATACTTTGGCGGGGGATACCCTGAGCTTCATGCTGAGAGGTTGAGTAACAATCAGGATATGCGCCAGGCTGTGAATGACTTTGCACGTTCAGGCGGGATCATTTATGGGGAGTGTGGTGGTTTTATGTATCTCTGTGACCGGATAGAAACAACCGAACAACAGAGCCATACGATGTGCGGCATCTTTCCGTTTGCAGTACAGATGAAAACGAAACTTTCCCGTCTTGGATATCGTAAACCATGCCTCGTGGCTGACTGTTTTCTTGGTCGTAGGGGGCAGCATCTTCATGGGCATGAATTTCACTATTCGGAAATAGTAGGGAGTACCATAGGGACGCCCACCTTATATCAAATAGATGCTGACATTGTTGAGGGGTATACTTTTAAGAATGTGATAGGTGGGTATCTCCATTTGCATTTTGCCAGAAACAGGGAGCTTAGTAAGTCCTTTATAAGTGAACTGGCGGGATCCCAGATCATTACAAAAACCACATAAACCAGAAAAACAGCTATGCATAGAATAACAGAAATAGCTCCACAGGCGATTGAGGGCGAAAGTTTTCGAATTATTGCAAAGGAATTTGATCAACAGACAGGACTCTGTCAAAAAGATATTATTCCTGAGCAGTTTGCAGTTATTCAGAGGGTTATCCACGCTACCGGGGATTTTTCTTTTGCAAAGCTGTTGCATTTTCACCCAGGGGCCATCGAAGCTGGATGCGAAGCGATACGATCTGGCAAAAATATTCTTACAGATGTTAATATGGCAGTCGCCGGAATCAGCAAAGCTATTTTGGCTCCTTATGGCGGAAAGGTTATCTGTAAGGTTGCTGATCCTGAAATTGCCCAACTGGCCCTTAAACGCGGGCTTACCAGATCCCAGACAGCTATTGAGGAGGGTATGATCGACAATGTTGGTATTGTTGCTATCGGCAATGCGCCCACCGCCCTTATAACAATAATGAAACTTATTCAAGAAGACAAAATACGCCCAGATTTAATTGTCGGCGTTCCTGTGGGCTTTGTTAATGCGCCTGAGTCAAAAGAAATTTTACAGGAACAGGACTTTCCATTCATCACCTGTGAGGGCAGGAAAGGGGGGACAACCGTTTCTGTTGCTATTGTGAATGCCCTTTTGCGTCTTTTATAGAGAATGTTTCTTGACTTTTCTGTATCACAATGGTTATTTTTAATTGATAAGGATTCTCATCTTAAAAGCATTACTGAGAAAACACAAAAAAAACACAAAAAAACTATACGGTACAATATTGATGCTTCGAAAATATTTCCATATATCTTTTATTGTAATTATTCTGGTACTCTGTTCAGCTATTGTAAATGCTAAAGAAAATTCTGGGACCTGTCTTCCCTGTGAGGATGTTCAGCATGCAGTTGACCTTGCAGCCATTGAAAAAAAGTTACTTGTTTTCAGCAATAACTCTCTTGAATTACTCGATGAAAAGGAACGCGACTGGTATGAAACCTTCCAGAAAGGTGGCTTGCTCTTCGATGGCTGGCAGGAAATAAGTGATGATGTTGTAGCCAGGGTACCTGAAAGGGAGAAGGTGAAAACCAAGGTGAGCATGCTTGCGCTTGGTCTTAAAATTGGATGTGAGTGGAGTAAGGAAAACGATGTGCGCAAAATCTCCACCGACATGCTTAAGGACTGGGGAAAGATTATTCAGAAGACCGTTAACAAATCACCACACAAAATTTCCGTTGTTATCAGTTCAATAGAACACGAAGTGGACAGGTTACTGTTTTAAAGGATACAGTTTTACCAGTTATTTATTTACAGTTATTCGTATCCGACCTGACACTTCGCAAAATCAGGTCTTATAGAATCTGACAGATTAAGGAATAGGTAAAATAGAGGCATTGGTAGGATATTTAGAATTTCGATATGGCAATATTAACGCAAAGGCAAGACGCGCGCCTAGCAGAGGTTGAGTAGGTTCGTGTTGTATTAAGTTGGCCGAAGCTGATAAAATTAGCGTGCTTGAGCGAATTGTTACATGGCAGGTTTTTTTTTAGAACCAGTCTTCAAGGCTCAAGCCTTCAACTCTATTGAATTCTTTTGTGTTGTGTGTGACTAGTGTAGCGTTTGAACTTAAGGCAATTCCTGCGATGAGAGTGTCATAGGGGCCTATTGGTGTGCCTATATTTTCAAGTTCTGCTCTGATCATTGCGGCAACTTCGGCCTCTTTTGAGGCAAAGGGTAATACGGCGGTGTGTGAGGTTAGCGATTCTAGTTGTTTCTTTCTTTTTTTCGGGCTGTTTGATTTTGCTATTCCCACCTCAAGTTCATAAAGAGCGATTGAAGGTATGGAAATATCTTTTGGGGATTTAGACAGTAGGTTCTCTGCCACATTACCCAGACCTTTGAAGAAATAAATAAGTGTGTTTGTGTCAAGGAGATACAATTTTAGAGTTCTTCCCTCGGGGAGTCATGGCCGGTGGTCGATCTTATCTCATGGATGGTTGGGAAATCGTCTTTCCAGCTGCCTGCCAACTTGACGACATCCTGAGGCCATTCAGTTGTTACTTTTTCCTCTATAACCCCCGCAACCCATTTGCTAACGGAAAGGTGACTAGATTTGGCAGCTTTTTTCAATTTGTTTTCTGTCTCATTGTCGAGATAGATAGTTACTTGACCCATAATCGCACCTAACTGAGATTTGCTTATAATATAATTGTAATTATAATTGTGGTGAGGTTTCCTGTCAAGTTGCAGATTAGAGATGAAAATAGTTCGTAATTGTTTTGCCATACGTCTTGATAAGTGGAGCCAAAGAGCAGCGCCAGAATATCGAAAGTAGCACCGTATATACGATAGTTTCTTACTTGGAAAGCAGAGCCTCTTTGATCCCACTTTATTGAATTGTTATCTTTTTTCTAGTAGTTCTAGTAGGTTCTATTCTTGAGAGGGATATTCATTACTTCCAGAATGTACTTTTCAAGTTGCAATAGCTTTTTATGTTCAAGAGGCTCCTCAAGCATCCATTCATCTTGAAACGACATAGGATCAGCAATGATGTCTTTAATGAAGTTCTCCATTCCTTTTAAATATTCTTCTTCTTTCTTATATAACCTTGAAAGTGCACCAAGATCAGTTTTTAAAAAATGGCTGACATCGTTTGCTTTTCTTATTACTCCGAATGCTTCTTCGCTTAAATCGTCTGTATCCATGCCTAATGCCATATACGTTTAATACACTGTATAGCCATATTTGTTTGCCCACTTGTAAATTTTCGCAAAAAGATCTGATATAGATTTTGCGGTTATTTTGTGATTTTCAGGTGGCATTGGTGCCAAGAAGCGGCACCGGACTAGGTCTAACAGTTGTATGGAATACTGTAAAGGACCATAACGGTAAAATTTTTGTTGATAGCAGTGAAAAGGGAACACGTTTTCGACTCTACTTCCCAATCAATAATAACCAAAGAGTAGCGCAATTCGACAGTTCACAAGATACTCAACAAATAAGATAAATTGAACCTTAAGCTTTTGTAATCAGCGGTATACTTTTCAGCCAAAATCATCGGAATATTTCCCATCATTTTCATCGTTTTAAA
>JGI11705J14877_10001606_pt1 | contig 12777 bp, 8 predicted proteins | sample Etolaghawater15m_FD_14877 | JGI IMG/M metagenome (IMG submission 14877) | reverse complement strand
AGTTTTTTCTTCTTTTGACAACTCAATTACATATTCATCAGGAAATTTATCTTTATTATTTGATACTGCTTGATTAACCTCTTTTGTGCTTACCCCATAAAGTTCTGCTACATCTTTATCTAGCAATACAACATCATCGTTATATTTTATCAACTTGCTTTCAAGATTTTCGAATTTAACTATATCCATAATTTTTTCCTAACTATCACTATTAAATATATCTCTCGTATATACTTTATCTTTTACATCATCAAGTATATTTTCCATTCTATTTGCTACTATTACATCTGAGATATTTTTAAACTCTTCTATATCTTTTATTACTTTTGAATTAAAAAACTCTGTTTCTTCAAATACTGGTTCATATATTATTACTTCTATACCTTTTGCTTTTATTCTTTTCATTATTCCTTGTATTGCTGAGCTTCTAAAGTTATCAGATCCTGATTTCATAGTCAAACGGTAGATTCCTACTGTTTTTAATGTTGAATTTTGAATGTTGAATTTTGAATGAAAGGAGAGTACCGAATCTGCTATAAAATCTTTTCTTGTTGTATTTGATTCTACTATTGCACCTATTATATTTGAAGGTACATCTTTATAGTTTGCTCGCAGTTGCTTTGTATCTTTTGGTAAACAGTATCCACCGTATCCAAAGCTTGGATTGTTGTAGTGAGTTCCTATGCGTGGATCTAGTCCAACACCTTCTATAATTTGTTTTGTATTTAGATTATGTGATTGGGCATATGAATCTAGTTCATTAAAGTATGCTACTCTCATAGCTAAGTATGTGTTTGAAAACAGCTTTACCGCTTCTGCTTCTGTTGAGTCGGTGAATAATATATCGATATTTTCTTTTTTAGCACCTTGCGCTAAGAGATTTGCAAATGTTTCTGCTCTTTGTGACTTTTCACCTACTATGATTCTACTAGGATAAAGGTTGTCTTGGAGAGCTAAGCCTTCTCTTAGAAATTCCGGGCTAAAGATGATATTTGTAGTGTTAAACTTTTTGTTTATCTCTTTTGTGTAGCCTACTGGTACGGTTGATTTTATGACCATTGTTGTATTTGGGTTTATCTCTAGAACATCTGCTATGACATACTCTATACTTTTTGTATTGAAGTAGTTTGTCTCTGGATCATAGTCAGTAGGAGTTGAGATAATCACAAAGTCTGCGTTTGTATAGGCTTCTTTTTTATCTAATGTTGCTCTGAAGTTAAGCGTATCTTTTAGTAAATATTCGCTGATATCTTTATCTTCTATAGGAGATATTTTATTTTGAAGCATTTCTATTTTTTCTGGAATAATATCTAATGCAACTACTTCGTTATGTTGTGAGAGGAGAACTCCGTTTGATAGTCCTACGTATCCTGTTCCTGCTATGGCGATTTTCATTGCGTTTTTTCCCTTTTGGAGACTGATATTTAAGTTGTAAAATTATAGGGAAATGTTACTATTTGTTTGCTGAAGTAGTTTAAAGTTTAAAAATTTTACAAAACTATCTCTAAAATCTCCTTGGGATGTTTGATAAACTTTTCGTGAGTAGAGTTTGGTGAAAAGCCCCATGTTGCGAATACAGAACCGATTCCTGCGTTTTTTGCACTTAACATGTCTTTAGAATTATCGCCTATCATCCATGCCTTGTGAATCTCTTTATCAAAGCTGTAGTGATTTAAAATATTATTTAACATTTCTGGACTTGGCTTGGACTCTTTAACTTTATCTGCTCCAATAATGACATCAAACATATCGGCAATATTGAGGTGACTTAACATGATCTGTGCAAACTGTGTCGGTGCGTTTGTAGCAACAGAAAGTTTTACTCCAATATCTAGAAGTTTTTGAAGTGTCTCCTGCACTCCTTCGTAAAGATACGGGTTTTGAGTGCACTGGTGTTTATAATGTTCTTCAAACACCTCTTTGTCACTGTTGTAATAAATCTCAGTATCATAAAAAAGTTTAGGAAGATTTCTCACTTCCATGTTGATAGCCTCAACAATAAAAGCCTCGCTCAAAGGAGGTAGTTTATAGTTTTGCTCTCTCACATAATTAATAGATATCGTGATATCTTTTTGTGAGTCTATTAGTGTTCCATCCATATCAAATATAACAACTTTCATTTGAACCTACTGCATCTTTTCATATATTTCTTCAAGTGCATCGACAAAAGAATCACTCTCATTTGGACATCTACAAACGCGGTACTCTTTAAAACCTAGCTCTTGCGCAATCTCTCTATACTCGATTTCTAGCTCAAAATCTGTTTCAGAATTATCAATAGTAAAAGCTATAGGGAAAATAATTACACCTCTGTTTCTAACACTTTTAAGTTTCTCTTCTAAAGATGGTTTTAGCCACGCCATAGGACCAACTTTTGACTGATAAGCCAAATGCACTTCATGAAAATTCATTTTTTCACTTAAGAGCATATCTTTTAAAATACTCACATGCTTGTTGATGTGTTTTTCATACACATCCCCAGCATCGATGATTTTTTGAGGCAGACCGTGTGCTGAAAAAATAATATCAAAATCATTATAATCATCCAAACCCATCTTCTCTTCAATACTCTGTAAAATCGCTCTATTGTAAGATTTGTTTTGAAAAAAATGCTTTATCTCCACAAGCAAAGCGTCCCCTTGTGCATCATGATAATTCTCTTCAAAATCCTCGAGTGAGGACTTCGTCGTCGTTGTTGAGTAGTGAGGATAAAGAGGAATTAAGTAGATTTTTTCTACATTTTGTGCGTTTAATCGCTCTATAACCTCTGGAGAAAAGGGAGGTGTATAACGCATAGCAAAATCAACTATGACATTTTCACCAAGTCTTGCCTGGAGTTTTGAGACGAGGTTTTTTGTGTGTCCCACTATGGGTGATTTGCCACCAAGTTCTCTATAAATCTCTTGTGAACTCTCTGTGCGAGTAAACGTAATCATTCCTCCGACAAATTTTCTCAAAAGATTACTTTTCATGGTTAAAATATTTTTGTCACTAAACATGTTTTTAAGAAACATCTCAACCTCTTCAAGATTGTTTGGCCCACCCATGTTCAATAATACTACCGCTTCTTTTTTCAAACTATTTTTCCTCTTTTACTCTTAAACTTACTGCATACATATACTGTTGTAAGGCAAGCATATCTTCATATATTTTATAAAGTGTGTTAATCAACTCTTCACCATTTTCGATTAAATGGGGATCAAGCATCTTAAATGTTGCCATTCCTTTATAAAGACTCAAATCTGCACTTGGCATATCTGCATTAAAACCTTTTGGATAGCGTTTATAGCCCTTTTCTAAATGTGTGTAGCCTTTTGCTCTTATGGAAGTTAAGATTTCATCGAGTTGCACTCTTTTGTTCTCATCTTGTATATACTCTCTATACGCATCAAGCATAGGTTTTTCAAACCATCGCACTCCAGTAGCTACCATCAACTCCTCTGGAGAAAAATGCATATAAAAAGAGGAGCTTTGCATTCTTTTTGTGTTACCCTGCCAAAAAATCACACCAATCCTATGCTTAATCGGTGCTTTGTTGGCACCCATGCGACGTGTATCTCTATAGATTCTGTAGAGTGATTTGTTTATCTTTGGCACTGCGTTTATGCTTGGCTCAAGAGCTTGAAGATGTTCCCCCATCTCCACTACAAAAGCACGAGATGGATTTAAAATAAGTGTTTCATACTCACTTCTGTGTGCTTCAAACCACTCTTTTGTGTTGTTTTTTCTTATAGCACTTAAAAAAGGAAGTGTCTTTTTAGAAAATCCTTGAAACTCCACATCTTTTTCCTAAGCAATCTTTCTGTTTCTAAACGCAAGTGCAATGATTAAAAAGATGATTGCGTACGTTACAGGAACAAAATCAGGAATAGGAACAGGATCGCCTTTTGCATACGAGTGTAGGCCTGCAAGATAGTAATTTACCCCAAAATAAGTCATGATTACAGACGTAAATGAAAGAAGTGAAATCACACTAAAGTTAAACTCACTATAAATAGACTTCATAAATCTCAAATGCACAACAACAGCATAAATCAAGATAGTTACAAGTGCCCAAGTCTCTTTTGGATCCCAGCCCCAATATCTACCCCAAGACTCATTTGCCCAAACGCCACCTAAAAAGTTTCCTATAGTAAGAAGAACCAAACCAACCATGAGAGACATTTCGTTGATTGCGTTTAACTCTTTTATGGAGAGTGAAATTTGTCTCTGGTTTGCCTCTGTTTTAAGTATAAAAAGCGTTAAGGTGATAAAACCAAGAAGTGCTCCAAGACCTAAGAAACCATAACTAGCCGTAATCATAGAAACATGAATACTTAGCCAGTAAGAGTTCAAAACAGGCACAAGGTTTGTTACCTGAGGATTCATCCAGTTTAGGTGTGCAACAAATAAAATAAGACCGGTTAAAATCCCTGTGGAAGCCATAGTCATCGAAGAGCGTTTTGAGAAAATAAAACCAGCTAAAACTGTTGCCCAACCAATATAAATCATAGATTCATATCCATTTGACCATGGCGCATGACCTGAGATATACCATCTTAAAGCTAGCCCAAATGTATGTGCTAAAAAGAACACAATCAGAAGAAAAAGTGTTCCTTTTGTAAAAATACTTATGTTGAATTTTGGTTTTAGTATTTTCACAAAACTTAAAATCAAAAGTATAAAACCAACTAACAGATAAAAAGGATAGAGTGTTTCAAATATATATGCGTGGTTATAAAACATTTCAGCTTTTATTTTGTTCTCACTTGGATAAACCTCTCCTCCATAAAATTTTTGATATTTAGTTATGCCATCAAGTGCTTCATCACATTTACTCCAAGTGCCATCACTCAAAGCGGTGTCTATCGATGTAAAGTAAACTACAGCAACATCTCTGAGTTTAGCTGCGTTTTGTGGTTCTAGAGTTTGCAAGGCGTCTATAGTTGCTTGCCACTTGTTGTTTACATCATTTGGCTTTGGCCATATTCTGATAACAGAGCCTGTGTAAACCATGTAAGCAATGTTAACTCGTTCATCAATAGTAAGTGCGGCCTTATCCAACTGGTTTCTATGTTTTGCCTCTTTTCTTGTTGCGACATCCACAACTTCAGCAAGTTTATAGCCTCTCATGTTTAAAGGATCTTCAAAAAATTGACCAAAAGATGCATACTTCGCATCTTTTTTTACACCAAGAAGTTTGTTTACTTCAACATCTTTTGTTTTAATAATTTTTATATCACGGTATGCATCAGGTCTTACCATCATTCCTAAAACAACCTGATTTGGAGTGAGTTTCAAATCTCCCACTTGAAACCTTGCGCTTCCATGAATCTTAGCTAAAATCTCTGTTGCAAGAGTGTCCATTGGCTTCATTCTACCGCCACTATCTTGAACAATAATCTCACCAAACTTATTTGCATGTGCTTTATCAAACGAGACAATAGTTTTAAGTGCAGCGTCTAGTTCAGCCGAATATGATGGAGTAAAACTAAAAAGTAGTCCTAAGGCTAAAAGCGCACTTAAAGCTTTGTCTTCACTCGCTTTTTTAGCTTTAGATGCAAGCTGTGCAAATCTATGTTTCTTAGAAAAAAGTGACCAAAACATTCCAAGACCTAAAAGAAAATAGCCTATATAAGATGGTAAAGTTCCTGGATCGTTGTTGACAGAAAGAACTGTTCCTTTTTCATCTTTGTCATAAGAGGCCTGAAAAAATCTGTAGCCACGATGTTCTAAAATATTGTTCATAAAAATCCTATAAGGTTTTTGAATATTTTGTTCTTTGTCTACTAAAACAACTTCACTCGCGTATGAAGCAGGAGACATTGAACCAGGATAACGATCTAGTTGAAAATCTTTTAAGTGTATTGCAAAAGGAAGCTGCAACATTTTTGAGCCATACGAAAGATGTACATCTACACCATTGATTTCATTATGATACTCTTTTGCTAGTCTTCCGATTTTGCCATATATTAAAACCTCTTGAGAAACGCCAGCAACATCAATGTTAAATCTAAACGCATCAAAGCCTGATTGTTGTGCTGAAGCATTTGGATCTGAAAGTACTTTCATAGTAGCATGCGGTAAAAACTCACGTAAAACAAAGCCACCTCCAGCAAAACTAAAAAGTGTTCTTGTTGTAAAAGGCTCTTTTGTGTTTGCCTCTAACGTACCATTGACATTTGTATCCATCTTTAAAAAACTCAGCGTCATATCATAGTTCATAAAAAATGCATCATCTTCAACAAAAAGTGAGATTACTTTTTTATCAAAACTTTTTCCAGAGTTAAAATCTAGTACAAAGTTATCACTTTCGAAAAAATCACCCTCACTTAGATTCAAAGGTTCTCCTTTGCCATTTCCCGAAATCATCAACGAGGCGTAAGCTTTGCCATCTTTGTTGGCAACTGGAGTCTGGATTGCGTTTGGAATATACTCAAGTAAATCAACATTTACTGCTTTATCATCAATGTTTAAAGAAGAAGAGAGAGTATTTTCTCTTCTTTTTGAAAGATAGAGACTCTGAGAACTTGTTACGCTCTTCTCACCTACTTTTGCTTCTACACTAAAGTAGGTGTCAGAGCTAAGCATTGTAGAGGCACTTTCGCCCTCGCGGATGTGCATAGTGCCTTCATATCCAGCATAACGAGTAATCGCAGCACCCAGTAAGATGACAAGAAACGCAGTATGAAAAATAAATATAGGTGCTTTTTTGAGTGTGTACATCTTGTACTTGCTTATGTTGAGAAGTAAATTTATGGCTAAGAGTCCTAAAAGAATCTCAAACCATTTTGCGTTGTATATATCTGCTTTTGCGGTTACAGTTCCATAATCATTCTCTATAAATGTCGCATATCCAATTGCAAACGCAAAGATAGACATAAGAATCGCCATAGTTTTGAGAGAACTCAAAATCGATAAAAGTTGTTTCATGAATAAATCCCTTGAGTAAAAGGGTAATTTTAGTAGAAATAAGCTAACGAGGAGCTTTATCTAAAAGATTTGTTTTATGAGATTATTTAAGCCTAAATATTATCTTAAAATCTCCATTTTCAAGCTCTTGTGCATCATAAGAGATGCTATCTAAAATTCTCGCATAAAGAGGATTTGGCTCATGAAAAAAAAGACCTATGACTCGTTCTTTTTTACTTTTGAGCATTTTAAGAGCGTTGATGGCATTTACCATCGGCTCTGGGGGCTGACACTCTGTTGCATCAAACTCATAAATAATCAAGCCATTTTCTTCATACTTATAAAACGCAAGTGTCGCAAAAGGTATCTGTACTAACTCTTTTATGGGGCTCATTTTTTCTCCTGACTCTCTTTATTTTTTAAATATTATGCAGTAAATCCAAGTAAAATCTTGTAAAGAGAGTGAGCATCATCACTTCCTGCAATCTCTCTAATAGAGTGCATTCCAAGTGTTGGCAGTCCAACATCTAAAGTATCTATGCCTAATCTTGTAGCAGTGACTGGACCGATGGTTGAGCCACATCCCATGTCACTTCTGGCTACAAAATTTTGCGTTTTTTCTCCTACTAAAGAGGCAACACTCATAAATCTTGCGATCGTATTGGAGTTTGAGGCGTATCTTTGGTTTGCGTTTACTTTTATTACCACACCTGCGTTTATCTTAGGCGCATGTTCTTTGTCATGTTTACTCGCATAGTTTGGATGAACAGCATGCGCATTATCAGCCGAGATAAAAAGAGAACTTCTAATCATCTGCATATAATCTTCATAATCGCCAAACATTCTACGCAGTGTATTTTCTAAAAATGAACCCCCTGCTCCACTTGTTGAAGCACTCCCAACCTCTTCATGATCGCTTGCTATAAAAAGCATAGGTTTATGAGCATCAACACTACAAATACTTAACATTCCAACATAACAACTCAAAAGGTTGTCAAGCCTTGCGCTGGCTATAAAGTCATCATGTAGCCCTACAAACGCAGCTTTTTGTGTGTCATAGAAACTCAGTTCATTTGCATAGAGCTCTTTTACATCCAAAATATCTTGTTTTGAGAGTTGCCNTTTTAANAACTCGTCAAACTCAAAATCGCTGTTAGTTGTTAAAATAGGAGAGATATCNCTTTGCTTGTTTATNGTTCTCTCTTGGTTTGCNTTTTCATCAAGATGAATTGCNAAAGAGGGAACAATTGCGAGTGATTTTTTTACATTTATCAAAGCATCTTGGAGTACATTATGAGAATCCAAATACGACACACGACCCGCAAGAGACAAATCTCTATCAAACCAAGGATTTAGAAGAAGTCCACCATAAGGTTCAACGCCAAATTTTACAAGGCCGTGCTCTTTTATAACTGGGTTTGGCTTGAGTTTTAGGTTTGGAGAGTCTGTGTGTGCGCCTATCATTGTGTAACTTTTATCTTGCGGGTAAGTAAACGCAATCACAGAAGAGTCGTTGCGAGTGACAAAATATTTTTTGCCCTGCTCTAAGTGCCACTTCTCTTTCTCTTGCATCTTTATAAACCCTGCGTTTTCAAACATCATTGACATATTTTGTGTTGCATGAAAAGGTGTTGGTGAGGCATCTAAAAAGCCCAAAAGTCCTTCGTTAAAATCTTGCTTGTTCATCTACTCTCCTAAAATATCTATATCTTCATTGCCATCAAGTGCTGTTAAAATTTTACTATCAACTCTTATGCTTGAATCTATAAGCACGTTATGAAGTTTAGAAACCACGGTAATAGTGAGCGGTCTGTTACCTCTGTTTTGTTGGATAAGCGAATACAAAGTCTCTAAAACATTGCTCTGGTTGTCAAGTCTTAGGGCAAGATTTATAGGTTCAGGTGGTTTTTCTTGCACCTCTTTTTTGACTTTTTTAGTCTCTTTTTTTGCCTCTTTGAGTGTCATGATTTTACTAATATTTATGCGAGGGCCAAAGTCTGTATGCGTGACTCTTCCCTTAAACGCAATAGGCTCTTTTTGATTCATATCTGAGAGGCTCTCAAGTTTATCTGAAAAAAGCATTATCTCTATATTTCCATGAAAATCCATGAGATTTACAATACCAAACTTATGCCCTTTTTTACTTGTTTTTTTAACAATCTCTTCGACTTTTCCTATAAAAATAGCTTGAGAGCCATCTTTAACACTCTCTAGCTCAGAAGAGAGTGTATAGCTCAGCTCATCTATTTCAGCACGATAATCATCCATAGGGTGACCCGAGACATAAAAACCTAAGGTATCTTTTTCAAACTCTAAAATCTCTTTAAGTCCATACTCTTGAGAGTTTTTAAGTTCAAGTTTTACAGTTGTAATTTCAGCATCATCACCAAAAAGACTGCCAACTACATTTTTTTTCGCTTCACTCGCTTTTTTTGCAGTCTCAATTATGAGTTCAATTTGGTCAAGTAAAGATTTACGAGAAAATCCAAATCTATCAAAGCCACCAGCCTTAATAATAGCTTCTATAACACGCTTGTTGACTTTACTAGGTTCAATTCTGTTGACAAAATCTTGCCAAGAGAGATAATCTCCGTTAATTTCTCTCTCTTCTAGCATTGCATGTATGGCTGCTTCACCTACACCTTTGATGCCACCTAGCCCAAAAAGTACTATGTTTTTTTCATCTTTTGTAATCGCCGAAAACTCTAACTGAGAGTCACAAATATCAGGGGGACCGAGTTCTATTTTCATGCGTTTAACTTCGTCAATATAACGAACAACTTTTTCAGTGTTGTCTTTGTCTGATGTAAGAAGTGCTGCCATAAACTCATTTGGATAGTAAGTTTTTAGCCATGCTGTTTGGAAAGTAACCATTGCATAGGCTGCGGAGTGAGACTTGTTAAAACCATACCCTGCAAATTTTTCGATGAGTTTAAACAAATCACTCGCAAGACCATAATCTAGTCCAAGTTTTTGTGCACCTTGTGAAAAAAGTCGGTTATATTTTTCCATCTCTTCGACTTTTTTCTTACCCATAGCACGGCGCACAATATCCGCGCCACCAAGACTCATACCACCAATAATCTGAACAATCTGCATAACTTGCTCTTGATAAACAATCATCCCGTAAGTTGGTCCAAGCGTATCTTGAAGAAGATCAAAACTAACCTCTTCAAACGGGTAAAAGATTTTTTTTCTTCCGTGCTTTCTCTCAATAAAATTATCAAGCATTCCCGATTCCATCGGTCCTGGTCTATACAGAGCTAAGACGGCGATTAAATCCTCAAAGTTTGAAGGTTTGAGACGACGATTCAAATCTTGCATACCTGAAGATTCTATCTGAAACATTCCCACCGTTTCGCCTGTTTGAATCGTTTTGTAAACCTTGATATCATTTTCATCTATCTTGTGCCAATCTACGTCTTTATCATACCTGCGTTTAATCAGTTTTGTTGCGTTTTGAATCACATCAAGCGTTTTTAAACCAAGGAAGTCAAACTTGATTAAATCAATATCTTCCATATAGTTGAGTGAATATTGGGTAACGAAAGTATTTTCGCCTGAGGGTTTATAAATAGGTGTTTTTTTCCAAAGTTCTTCATTTGATATGACTACACCCGCAGCGTGAATTCCAGAGTTGCGTTTAAGTCCTTCGAGTTTCTTAGCAAATTCCCAAACACGTTTAGCATTTGCATCTTCGTTTATAAGCTCTTGTATCTTAGGTTCTTTTTGAAAAGCACCCTCTTTAAACTCACCGTTTTTACTTTTACCATTAAGAGTAATTCCTAATTCATCAGGAATAAGTTTTGCCATTTTATCGGCTTGAGAGAGTGGCATATCTAAAACGCGGGCAACATCACGAATAACCCCTTTTGCCAAAAGTGAACCAAAGGTGATAATTTGTGCAACTTGATTACGTCCATATTTTTCTACAACATAATCAATCACTTCTCCACGTCGCGCTTGCATAAAGTCCATATCGATATCGGGCATACTTACACGTTCAGGATTTAAAAAACGCTCAAAAAGCAAATCATACTTCATAGGGTCAATGTCGGTAATCTCAAGAGAATAAGCAACAAGACTTCCTGCAGCAGAACCACGTCCCGGACCAACTGCTATACCCAAGCGTTTTGCTTCTGCTACAAAGTCCCAAACAATCATCATATATCCAGGAAATTTCATAGAGTTGATAATATCCATCTCAAATTCTAATCTTTCTCTATACTCTTGATGACGTTCCTCTGGAACTATTTTCAGTCTCTCTTGAAGACCTTCTTTACACTTTACTACAAAGTATTCTGCATCATTTTTATCTGCGCCAAGCATATGAAGTTTTTTCTCCTCTTCGCTTGCGTTTACAGGAAGAGGCGCATCATCTTTATAGTCAATACTCAGACCCTCTTTTGCAGCATACTCTTTTGTAAACTTAAAGTTTGGTGGCGTTGGAGTTTTTACTATTGGTACAAAATCTTCTATTTTATTGACTATCTCTTGTGTATGAGCAATGGCTTCTGGAATGTCAGCAAAAAGTCTAGCCATCTGCTCTGGACTTTTTATATAAAACTCATGAACAGAGTGACGCATACGATTTGGGTCATCATAGAGTTTATTCATCCCAATACACATAAATGCTTCATGATACTGTGCGTCATTTGGATACGTGTAGTGAGTATCGTTTGTCGCAACTATTTTAATACCTGTTTCACGAGAAATTTTTAAAATCTGCTCATCAATAAAAAGCTGATCACCAATCCCATGACGCATAAGTTCAAGATAAAAATCCTCCCCAAATATATCTTGGTACTCACGTGCTACTTCTATGGCACCTGCATAACCTAAGGCACCATTTTTTACATTTCTTTCATTTGCAAGATTTAAGTGCCAGTTTACTTCACCCTGAAGACACGCAGAAGTACAGATGAGCCCTTGTGAATGTTCACGAAGCTCTTTTTTGTTTATGCGTGGAAAATAATACATCCCTTCAATATAAGCTTTTGAAGAGAGATACATAAGGTTTTCATAGCCTATTTTGTTTTTAGCAAAAAGACAGATATGAAAACGCTGTTTCGTACTTTTGTCATCCATAGTAGGACCATTATGAATATAGCCCTCCATCCCGATAATAGGCTTTATTCCAGCTTCAACCATCTGTTTATAAAAATCAATCGCACCAAACATATTTCCATGGTCAGTCATGGCCACAGAAGTCATACCAAGTTCTTTCACCCGTGAGACTAAATTTGTAAGTTTATTGGCTCCATCAAGGAGTGAATATTCGGTATGGAGATGGAGGTGTGTGAAGGGTTGTACACTCAAAATAACTACCTTTTAACGTATTGAACTTTTTAATGAATTATGAACTAGACCCTAAATGTCTGAAGGAAATACCCTTGGTACAAGTTTAGGGTGACATTAACTCCGTCATTCCAAGCTTGACTTGGAATCCACTTGCTAATTGTTTAGAAAATCTCATTAAATAATTATAGTGATTATAGTAGATTTTTCTTAATCTATTTTAACATGCCAAGCATGCTGAAATAGATTTATTTCACTTTCTCTAAGTACTCACCATCAACAGTGTTTACTTTGATTAAATCACCCTCTAAAACATGGTAAGGAACTTGCACAACTGCTCCTGTTTCAAGAGTTGCAGGTTTTTTACTTCCACTTGAAGTATCGCCTTTAAAGTTTGGTGGAGTTTCTGTAATTATAAGTTCCATAGTTTCAGGAGCTTGTACAGAAATAGCTTCTCCTTTATAAAAAACAATATCAACATTAATTCCATCTTTAAACCACTTAGAAGCGTCATCACACTGCTCGTATGAAAGACCTAACTGGTCATAAGTGTCGTTATCCATAAACTGATACATGTCACCATCGTCA
>JGI11705J14877_10001604_pt1 | contig 12783 bp, 34 predicted proteins | sample Etolaghawater15m_FD_14877 | JGI IMG/M metagenome (IMG submission 14877) | reverse complement strand
CTTTTAAATTTGAAATTAAAATAAACATAAAATCTAGTATCTTCTTTAGAAAAATCAATTGGATACTCGATTTCTAATAATTCATCAACTCTATCTAAAAATAGTTTTTTATTTGTATTATTTGCAAGAATAGATAGTTGAATCAATTCTTCATAGAATTCATCTTGAACATCTTCTTTCAAAGTTATACTTGATGGTGCGTTAATAAACTTGACTCTTGGATTTTTGCTGGTAATTGCTTTTAGGGAAACAGGAATAACTCTTTTTTTGGCAAATTCCTCATTGAACAAAGTTTTATACTTTGTAAGAGTTAAATCTCCATCAGCAATATGTTTCTTTAATTTAGTTTCTAACTTAGATGTTCTTGCATATAAAATTATATCAGCAATCATTATTTTTTCTTTATTCACTTTACCTGCGTATCCAGTTCCACCATTTTTTTTATATTGGCTTTTAATTTTGCTTATTGCTTGCGATTCTAAAAAATATCCTTTTTCACTATCAGATTTAGAAACTCTCAAAATATCATATCTACCTAAAGAAACTCCAATATTTTTATATAATGCTCTTCCAGTAAAATATGCTATTGCAAACCAATTATCTACAGTTTCATTTGCAACATTTACTAAAGTTGGTCTTGGATAGTTACCTGTATAATCAGTTTTACTCTTAAATTGAGTTTTGCAATTTTTTATTACACCATTAAATCTTCTATCTTTTGGGCTATAAAACATATCAACAAATTCCGCATATGTTGCTGTTGGATACTTTCCAACAAAAGCAATACCAACGCATGTTAAAGATTCATTTAGAGGAGTTCCTGCTGCCATAATCCCTTTAGAGATCTCTTAAAAGCTTCTTATTATTTATCCCAAACCTAACAAAGGTATTATAGACACTTATTGAACTCTTGTCAAGTATTCAAAGATACAAAAAAAGCATAGAGATTAACTCTATGCTTCAAGTTCTTTTTTAATTTCTTTCTTAAGTTTTTCTCTTTCTTTTTCTTTCTCTTGTTTTTCTTTTTGAGCAGCAGCATAAGATTGTGACTTTTCCTTGAACTTTTGCATCTGATCTTTTTGTCTTTGTCGAAGTTCTTGTCTACGACTTTCAATATCTTCAGAAAAGTTTTGAAAAGTTTTCATCTTATGCTACATTTTTTGATTATTTATGAATCAGTATCCTGCTCCTTCTCTTCTGGTTTCTTCTTCGGTCCAACTTGAACACGTCCAGTTGCATAAAACTCAGCAACTCGTTCTCGTCGTGCTTGCATCAGAAGATCATATTCTTCTTGTTGTTCTTTAGTGAATCGGAAATCTTGACGCCTCCATGCAACTTTCAGTTCATCAATGTGAGGCAGAACATTTACAGTGTCAGTCATTTGCGAAGAGGGGAATTAAAGTAACGGTTGAATGCAGTGTAGAGAATGATTACAGTGGAGAGAACACCAATGAAACCAAGAATGGTAACACCGTCTCCCGCAAAGTTGTATGTGTCGGGATTCATCATCAGTAATCAATGTGAGAGTTAAGGTATTCGTTCATGTTGATCTCTTCTTGTTCCATAATGAGATCTTCAAGATCTTCACAAACAAAGTCAAAGTTTTCAAGTTCTTCAATTTGAATGTCGTCGAACCAGTCCATTTGGGTGTTTTTCAAGTGAACAAAAGTAATATAAAGGAAAAGAGAGTGCTTGTGTGAGAATGATGTGCAGTTTGAGAACTGTCACAATGTTACTTTGTTGAAGATTTTGCAATCGTTACATTTTTGTAATTACAACGATGAACAACTAATCGAGGACTTGCTCTTTCGGGTTGCTTTACATTTGGCACTTCAATCACAATGTAAGAATCATCTACATAATCAATAATTCCAAATTGATTTCGATAGATGACTTCAGTTCCGACTGCAAAACTCATGAGAATGCTGCTTGTAATGGTGTGAGATTAAGTTGCATTGATGTCCAACAAGTTGTATCTTTAATGTCTACCGAATCTCCATGTTTTTTGGAGTTGATGGGTTCATAATACTCTTGTTTTTTTGAGTTGTAGAATCCCCAAATTGTGAAAACAGGATCGGAAGTATAAGAATACACAGGAGGATGCTGCAACCAAATAGATACCATGTTGCGTTTATATTCTCGTACCTGGTATTTGTAATCTTGCGGGGGTTGATGGGGGAAATCATGGGGAAGTTCAAACATCATAATCTTTTGGTTCAGAAAGAAGTTTAATTTGTTCTTGCAACTGATTGATTTCTTGTTGCTGTTCTTCAATCTTTCGTCGCAATTCACTCACTCGATCTTGATATTGTTCTTTAAGTTGCATAGCAAGTGAGGCAACTTTACTTACATCAGTCATTAGGTAGTGAACTCCTCAACTACACAAGATTCTACATCTTCTGCAAGTGCATATGTTGTAGATTTAAGAATGTTTTCACGAAGATTTGGATAATACTCAGTATTCCAATCTCCGTCATCTTCAGCAGTGATGAGATCAAAACACTCATCATCATTCTCTGCAATTACATTCCAGATTCCACCATATTCAGAAGAAGGAAACGGAACATAGTGTTGAACGATGTAAAGAAACTTTTGTGCCATTGGTGTTTGTAAATTACCTCTTTATTGTATCAGGAACAGTAAAATTCGTAAAGGATGTAGTCAACAGGAACTTCATACCTTTCGGCAAGTTTATTAACTTCATCCCAAAACTCTTCTGCTGCGAGTTCCATTTCTTTTTCAGTCATTTTGCGTAACGGCAATCAGGATGTGGTTGAGGAAGTGTAGCACATGCTTGATTGTAAGCATCAAACATCTTTGCATCTCTTCGGGCAAGAACAGCATTCCATCCGAAGATAAATGCCAAACTTAGAATTACAAAAAGTGCTTTCATTTTGGAAGATTTACGAAACGATCGAACTTGGAAAGTTGATACCCTTCTTTGAGGGCTTGTCGAATGATATTATCATATGAATGTGACTGAAGAGGAATACTACGATGAAGCAAATAATCCTCACAATCGTCTGCTAGCAGTTCTTTTTGAACATGAGTGAGTTGATCCAGATTTACATTCATTGACAATACTCCTTCAGTTTGTTTGCAATGAGATCAGCAGGAATGGATCGTGCCACAGCAAATGCCTCCAGTTCCATCAACATATCATAACCTGTAACACCTTGTTGACGATAGTGTTTTGCGATTTGTTTTACTTGTTCAAGTGCATAACCTGATTTTGAAACAAAATTAGCAAGTTCTTCCTTATCATTAAACATCAGTGACATTTTACCGTCACCAATGCCACCAGCAGCACAATCCTGAATCATATGATGTGCCTCATGTCGCAAAGTATCAAGATCATTGGCAGTCCAAACAACTTCAACTCCTTCTTTACCACGATTATCTTGACAAATAACCATAAACCCAGCAGAAAAATAACTGCCTGATTCACCAGGACGACAATGAATCTTTGTGTTGATAGTTACAGGAACTCCAAGTGATCGAATAGTTGTTGCAAGATACCGATGTTTTTCATCTGCCTTGGCTTGATTTGAAAAAATTGCAGGTATTATTAACATACCTGCAATCAGTAAAGATTTAAGTTTCATGCCATCAGTGCTCCAGAAGGGATTTCTACAGGTTCAGGTGCTACCTGAGGTTCAAACTGGTGCATGTAATAAGCATACCAGTTACCATTGCGGAAGATGTAAGAGTATTCTTCATTATCAGAGAAAAACTCTTCCATATCTTTATCAAGACGAGGAGGACAATCTTCGTTTCTCTGGGAGTAGTATTGAGGGCCATAAGAACCATCAGCACTGTTATCCCAACGATCCTCAGTCCAGCAGGAACTCATATCACCACCATCAATCAGTTCTGATGCAAGAGAACGAGAATTGTAATGAGTTTGCAAAATACGACCCAACCACTCAGGATAACCATCCCAGTGATGATAAACAGAAAAAATCGAACCATTCTTAAGTTCCAGTCCGATGCGACTTCTTGTTGCGATGGTAGGTGCCTCAAATCAACAATCATATTGTACGGGACATCGGAGCACTCTACAATGCCTACTGTGCCACTTTCTCAACTGCCCTCAACTAAAAAATGTCCCCCAGGTTCCTTTATCATCACCATTTCCTTTCATTCTGTCTTCTAGTTTATCCAAAAGTTGATCTGTCTTCATCAATGTGTCAATGCGACAAATCATATCTGAAATTTCACGACTTACGAATGGTTTTTCTTGTCTTGCAGAATATGCTAGCGCATTTCTCAAACTTGATTCAGCCTCTTTCAGGGACTCTTCTACGGATTGCGAAAGTGCCATTTATTATTTTCCTAAACTAAGATTTTTAAGTGTTCTATTAGTATACATCGATGACTGAAAATTGTCTATCTTAGATTCAAGACGATTCTCCAGTTCATAAAGTGCATTTGTAAGTTCTGTATTCTCGTTTTCTAATACTTCAATTCGACTTTGAAGACGAAGCATAAAATCATAAAGATTATCATTCTTGAGTTTATAAGATGGTGCAAAAAATCTTTTAATTGTTCTGATCATTTTCCATTACCTTATTGTAATATGTATTATACCTTACAAATCGTGTAATACTTGGTTTTACTGATAAACTTTTACAACATTCAATGTAGGATAAAAAATTGCACCAGGGTGTTGTTTCATCGAGAACATGGTTCATTTCTTCTTTCTTGTATTGCTAGAAGTGTTTCCAGTGGTATCCATGCTGGATTTTCGTTTCCGAATTGCACCAGGACTTCCTTTACCTTTTGATTTAGGCTTTTGCTCCACACTTCCCTTGTCAGTTTTACGACTCCGAACGGGTTTTGCATCTCGATTCTCTACTGTAATATCTTTCTTTTTTAGTTTATATCTTTCTACATATTTGTCAAGATGTTCCTGACACTCAAACCAACAGATCTTATTTGTTTTTTCTTCTTTATACTCAAGACGAAATGGAAAATCGATGTACGGGAACTTTTCAGTTGCAATCATTAGTTTTGAACTCTTCAAATGCTTCTTTGAGTGCTTTTGTTACTTGATCTTGAAATGTACTTTTTGGAATGAATACATCATCTTCATAACCAGGAACTTGTTTACGAAACTCTTCAGTTGCATTATAAATCAACATTGTCGTCATATCACGAAGAACTGAAAGAGTGTCACCAGTTAGATTATCCCAATTATAATTTGGAAAGAATCTTGCACGAACTGCACTCATCAACATATAGTAATCATTCAGTTTTTCTGAAAAGATTGTCTGATAAATCTCTTCATCATTTGTGGACTTGAAATCAGGAATATCACTCACTTTTTTCTCCTTTTACGACTTGACACCAGGCAATCTGAAACTTTTTATCAAAATCAGATGTATAAACAGGATAATATGCATTCAGTGCAGCAGTAATATCAATAATCTGCTGTGTATCATTCGCATCCACTGCTTCTTGCAGTTTTGTAAGCATAAAATCAAATGTTGTAATATTATTGAATGAATCTTGCAAATCATTCATCACAGTCCAGGTTTTACTAATCATTTTTCACAATGTAGAAAGTATTTGTATTCAGCAAGATTGCTTTGACTCCATTGTATTATATCACATCCTTTGTAGGTGTCAACCACTTTTGCGGATGTGGTAGGTTTTGATTCTGTTGGTTCTGGGTTATACAACATAACCGTAGCAAAACTTACAACAGCAATCAAAGCAACTGCTATTGATAAGGCAAAACGAAAATAAGTTTTTTCTTCTGAATTCATTGTTGTACACAGATAAGTTGATGATAATGTTGTTCACAGACTATAACACTTTTTTGATTTAATGTGGACAGTTGGAACATAATAATACACATCTGCCCAAATAGAATGATGAGTCCTGCTCTTTTCTTTACACCCTCAAAGTATTCTTTCATTGTTCACTCCAAGGTGAAGGTCTTTTCATCAATCTCTTAATACTCTCCATAGTTTCTTCACTTGGAAGATCTTTTGCGATGGTATCAAAATCTTCTTTTGATAATTTGATGGTTGGTGGTGGATAAGAACCTTTACCCCAGAACTCTTCAAAGACCCATTTGTATTCCATGAGTTCCCAGCCACTATTGATAGCAGACCAGAACTCTCTTGTGATGGTAAAATCATCCAAACGGAAGTCATCATGATTCATTACTCTCCACCACCAATAGAATGGGGAGTGTCTAAGAAATCTATTTGTTGCTATAAATTTTGTTAAGTTCATTTTTAAGTTCATTGTCGTCTCCTAAAACAAGAGAATAGTATTGGTCTCTACCACGAATATTCCAAGGGTCTTTAATATAAGGGTCTGAATACATTTCTAACCATCCAAGACTTAGTTCTTCAAAGAAAGCACAACGGTCAATGTTATCATCATAAGAATCAAACCTGAAGTAAAACACATTACGCCAATGCCAGTAAGCATCACTAAACCATTCACGGAGTTTCATAAGAGTTCTGTGCTTATACCAATATTATAACACAGAAGTGGTGAGAGTGTGGGGAGTCTTGTGACAGTTTGAGAAGTGGTTAGATTCCGAATCTGCTACGAGTTGCGTTGAAGTTTTGTCTTACTTCATCATCACTTAATGCTCGATTATAAACCCTTGTCTGTGCAATTTTACCATTAAATGGATAACCAGCATGATTCCCATAAATTCCAATAAATGCAGGACCAGTTGTATTCTGAGTAACTGTACCTGTTGCATTTTGAGTTAATCTCAAGATACCATTCACATATATTTTCTTTTGTGATCCATTATAAGTGGCAACAATATTATTCCATTGATTATTGACAACTCCGGCAGAAGTTGTGTTAATTGTCGTATCTCTAGGAGACAACCCATAAGTACGATAATAGATTGTATTATTCCCATTAAAAAATAAAGAATATTGCGTGTTTACACTTCCATTAGTTGTTTTTTCAAACATAAAACCATTTTGTTGATAATTAGTTGAATAATTCCAAGAACTAATTGTCATTTGATTTACAGAAAGATCAGCAGTCTCATCAACTTGTATTCCGTCATTGGATCCATCAAAGTTAAAATATCCAACATTCTTTCTTTCTTCACCAAAACCGACTCCATTATACAAATTTAACTTTTTACCAGATATAAGTCCCTTAGCACCAGATTCACCAATTTCAATCAATTCTTTAATAGTTGGTTCATTTCCATCACATTTATCAACTCTCGGATATGCAAATTCAATACCAGAAGCAGTGTTAGTAGTATAATAATGATAAGCACGATGCATTGCTGCTGTTGTACTGGATGCCCATCTCACATCTTGAGCACCAACATTCCCATAACTTTTATCGGATATTTTATTTCCATTTTGATACCATCCAGAATCGGGATGTCTTTCCCCACTATATCCTTCATAAAAACAATGTCCAACAACAAGATACCATTGATTTTGAGTCAATGAAGAAATTGCTGGATAAGTGAAATATGGGTTACTTTGGGTATTCCCATTGTCATTGCGAATTGGTGCAGGATTAAGTCCAAGATAAAAAGTACCACCAGTTCCTGCTGTATATCTTCTTACCCAAACACTCCATCTGTAAGTATAAGAACGATCAATGGAATAATAAGAAGTATTCCAACCACCGTCAGCACCAGAAGTTGCGTCTGGAGTAGTTCTCCAAGTTACAGATCTTCTACCCCAAGGATCATCATCTACATAAAGACGATTTTGTTCAGAAGCAGATCCATTAGCACCATATCCAGAAACTCCACCAGTTCCAGTTGTCCAATTATTAGGATCTGGAAGAATGTTGGAACTTTGTTTCTTTCTTAGAGAACTTTTTGTATTTCCAGGGTCAAATGAAAATACTAACCCATCAGACTCTACTTTTGGTCCTCCGTGAACACCCACCTCAAACTTCCTCCATAGGTGCTGTCCATTCAGGTGTGGATAGAATATCTAAGATCTCTGTGTAAGTATAAGGTCCTTCAAGTGTAGAGAGTGTCTCAACAAATGCTGGTTGGTCTCCATCCCACTTGATGAATGACTTAGTTTCTGCAACATTTTTGCGAATAGTTTCCGCAGAAGTTTCGCAGACTTGTGAGAAGTCAATTTTATTCAGTTCAGTCAGTGAGAAGATTGCGTATTGTCTGTTCTCGTACATTGTCTTTGAGTTTTAGAAGTATTTAGATTCCGAATCTTGACCTTGTGGCATTGAAGTTTTGTTGGATTTCTGATGCTGTGAGGGCTCTGTTGTATGATCTAACAATAGGCACTAAACCATTAAAATATTTACCGTTTTCTGCTCTAGAAACATTGAATGGAGTATTATTGAAGACAACATTTGGCGTGTAAGATCTACTTTGAAGTTGTTCTCCATTCAGATATGCTATAGTAGTTCCATTAGAATTATAAGTTATTGCTGTATGATACCATTGATTATCTGTATAAGTCACATCAGCTATTACTCTGTGAGATATATTACCATCATCCATCCTAAAAGTAAGTACATTATTTCCAAGAACTCCAATATAAGTATATTTTGCTGTGCCAACTGCACTGTAAGTTCCTATTATACTAATAATAGTATTACCATCAGCACCCCCCTGAGATCCATCACTACTATTAATCCATCCTTCTATTGTATGATCAGAAAGTCCTAGGTTACTTATTGATATATATTCGTTTATTCCATCAAAAGTAAAAGAACCACCATTAGCACTATCCAAATTAGGGCCATCCATATTGATAAGAGTTCCATTATTCCCATTACCACTCAAATCAGTCCAAGTAGTACCAGAACCAGGATAACTCTTTGTATTCCCTGCATCAAGTGCTAATACAAGACCATCAGTAACTATGCGTGGATTGTAAGAAATTGCCATTTTTATTTACTGAAAGCGTCCTTTGAGAGCATTATAGTTTTGTTGGATTTCTGATGCTGTGAGGACACGATTATATGCAAATAACATTGACCACTTCCAGTTAGATGTTTCACCCGTACCTATGCCACCAATTCTAATACTTGTTGGACCATTGGATCCTCCAGTATTACTATAAAGTAATGTACCATTTTCATAATATTGCCAAGTATCGGTTGTTTGATTACCAGTAGATGTATAGATTCCCCAATCATCTGTGGTAGTAGATCCACTAGATGGAGTCACCCAACCTTCCGCATAATGTCTATGATTACTATTACTCCAATGTCCTAATAGCCAATTGTTAGAATTTGTAGAAGTTATCCTCCCACGAGTTGCTCCATTATAACCTGCTATCGTAAAAATAGTGTGTGGTTGCGCTCCACCCAAGTTTATAGCAATATCAATATAGTTACCAGGATTTGCATAAAGATAACCAGGACTAGAAGTAGAATAACTAACTGTCCCAGAAATAGTTCCATTATACCCATTTCCGGTCAAATCCAATATTGTAGTTCCAGAACCAGGATAACTCTTTGGATTTCCTGCATCTAAGCAAAGAACTAATCCATCAAGTACAATTGAGGGTGAGTGTGCTAACATTACAACTATCTAAACATAAAAGTATTTATTCAGGAGTTTCCAAATCCAGTCGTTCCGAATACTCATCATCAAATTCCTCATATCGTGTGTTGATTTTACCAGCATTATTGAAGATATTCAAGTGTCCGATTGTGCCATTTTTTTTATAAAATGCCAACCAAACATGTTCACCTTCATTCATTACTTCATAATGAACCATGTTGATGTTTTTGAGGACTAATTCGTCCATGTTATAGAGTTCTGTCATTACTTCAAAACCTCATCAACAGAAACTCCAGAATAATCATCAATTCCCAACTTAAACCTTACAAAGTCAGTAAAGTCCGTTGCGTCTTGTTCTGCAACATAATACCCACCATTATTATCTGATTCGCAAAAATTCATTAGGTAATCATCAAATAAAACAAAAATTGCTAATGATTTTACTTCAGAACTTTTATCTTGCTCTATAATGTTTTTAAGGCATTGAAATAGATTTTCTCTTGTATAAGAAAATGCTGTTGCTTCTGGGTCAAGTTTATAAGTCACTGGTAATTCATCTCCTTAATCAGTGCTTTGAAGAAGGCAATCCTATCCTTTGAGTATTCAATATCCACACCGTAATCCTTACAAAATCTATTAAGTTGTTTATCAATATGTGTAGGATAGCTGAGATTACTAAACCTTGCGTAAGTGATGTGCTCAATAAACTCTTGTTTCATAATCTCAAACAGACGAACTTGATCATCTTGTGTGAAATCTACTTCACGATCAGTGGGAGAGTGTCCGTTAAATGTGATTTTCATTGTTGTTTCTCCTTGTTTTTTTGAATAGTTTCATACACAAATTCCATAATCCCCTGAAATGCCCCCCAGCAAAAGAAAATAAGAGGGAGGCACAATACTTGTGCCCAAGTCCAACCAATTACTCCTGTAAGTTTTAGAACCACAAGAGCAACAGAAACAAAGTCAATAATAGTAAATTTCATTGTAGTTCTTCCTTTAGTTGATCTACAAGTGCTTGCATTTTACCCACAGTATCCCAAGTCCACATCTTGGGATCTCGTTTTACCAAAGTAGTATTAGCATCTTCTTGTTCATCATACCACAACTTATCACACCATTCATCATAAAGATTTCCTTCCGAATGATGAGCAAGATCTTCAAGATCATTAAGCAAATCAAAGATGTGATCGGCAATAAATTCGTGTTGTATTTTGTTTTTGGTACTCTCATAGAGTTCAAACTGTTCTTCTGCTGGAAGATCTTTAATACCGTCCAGAGGAGTGTAGTTTTCAACTGCGAAGTAGAGATACTCTAGTTCTTTCTTTGTGAGTTTCAGTTCAACTTCCATTGGGTTGATTGCTTATAAAGTTATTATAGAGCATCCAAATCGGTTTTGGTGTGCCCTCGTGCCATTTTCATAACTGTCTCGTGTCTCTTATTACTTTCGTGTCCTTGTGCTTCAATCTGACTCGCAAGGAGTTCCAGATCCTCTACATAAATCTTATCTTTCATATTATACTTGCGGGCAAAGGCATACAACACAGCACGAATTGTAGTTGCTTGTAGATGTTCCATACTGGTAAGAGAACCCCAATGTGCAGCAGCACATTCATCGTTGTAGTATTCGTTGTATCGGTCTATAAGTCTCATGATTAGCAATAATTAAAGTGATAGTGTGTTTGCCAAGTAAAGATAGGTTGGTCTCTTCGTTGAAGCATCATTTTAATATTATGAGGCACCAGAGTATCATATCTTTTCAAAAACTCTTCTTCTGTAAGTTCCTCAAATCCGTACATATAATGGTCTGCACCCATACCAATAAACTGTGCGAATTTTTCTTTCTCACGATCTCTCTCATCCACTGATGGATAGTTGCGACAAATCATCAACCAGTAAGATCTACCTTCACCTGTTGCGAAATAATCTACTACAAAAAAACGATAAAATGGTTCAGTCATGATAAAAATACCTTAAGTGTGCGTCCTTGATCTTGCTCTGATACTTGAACATTAGAGCAGTCATACTGAACAAACTCTCGTCCATTCTTACCGATCACTTCCACCCGATTGATAAGTGGATAAGACTTGATGTAATCTCCATTTGGTGCTTCATAATCTAAATCATCTTCACCCTTGAAGTCCTCATAATCAATACCAGTTGATTCTAACATAGATTCATCCCAAGGCTTCTGCCCAAAAGTTTCACGATCAATCCCAAGAGATTTTAGTGCTTGTTCTTCATTGAAACCATCATAAGTTGTATCCAGCCACGGAGCATCATCTTTATCTGGTAGATTATAATCGGGCATCGTCTCTTTCAATTATAAAATTATTATACCACAAAGGACACCTGAAGTCAAGTTCTTTTATGATAATTTTCTTCTATTATTCCGTGAAGTATCTATGCCTCTACCTTTTTGATAAGAAACAACACCAGCAGAAGTTGAAATATAACCAGTTTCAAGACACATCCACTTTTGATTGTGTATAATCTTTGCTGCTTTTGCTCCACCTTTTTTACCTTGATTACTTAATTGTTCTTTTGTAAGAGCAAATATAGCAACTCCATTCTTTTTATTTTTCGCAGCACTTTTTTTTCCTATTTCAATTCTTTTTTCATAGTCCATTCCACCAATACCAATACCATTTTCATAATTTATTTTTGATATTATACTTCTTTCTTCTTTTGTTATTCCACAAAATCCTCTCCTCAATTCTTTATTTTTATTTCCAGTAATTTTTCCACCTCTTATGAGACATTCTAAAGAAACTACACCACTATAATTTTCATTAAGACACCACTTATCAGTATTAAAAACTGGTTGTATTAATCTTTTTTCAACCTCTTGTGCTTCCATCCAACCTTCATCAGTATAATCAAAAACCTCCAATATCTGCTTCTTTGGAGTATAAAGTTCCCAACACCATTTATTAGTTATTGGAGAACCCCAATAATCTTGATTGTAATATTCTTCTTTTTTCACTCCATAATAATAATATGGAACTTCTTCAAAAGTAATTTTATATGTGTAAATTCTTGGACTTTGTGAAGTCATAGTTCTACTTTGTGTTTCGCAATACTATTTATACAAGAAAAGGTGTCCGAAGACACCTAATCTCTGCTATGGTTGCGAAACACAAGCATCTTTATTTATAAGGACTACTTCAACTTCTCCTCCATTATCACTGAATTGCCATTGTTTAGGTTGTTGTGTCATCGTAGTTTCTCCCTAATCATTCGGATACACTGATTCCATTTGTAGCTGTTAGTATCGTGTTCTTT
>JGI11705J14877_10001602_pt1 | contig 12803 bp, 17 predicted proteins | sample Etolaghawater15m_FD_14877 | JGI IMG/M metagenome (IMG submission 14877) | reverse complement strand
ATTCATGTTCAAAGGCACCTCTGTGATTCAACTTCGTCCTCATCAGATAGCAAGGGTTTCTAAAAAACTGCTAGGGGAATGAGAGATAAATAATAGTGCTTTTATGTGTGGTAACTAAAAGCATAAGGGGCACTTTGCCCCTTTTTTACTGTCTAAGTCTTATAAATATTACTACCACACATAAAAAGCAGATGGAATACTACACTTACGCATATTTGCGTGAAGATGGAACACCCTATTATATTGGTAAAGGAAAATACCACAAAGGGTATAAGTATCATAGGATGTCGCAGAAACACACTTGCGGTGTTCCTCCACAAAATAGAAGAATAGTGCTAAAAGATTATCTATCCTTAGAAGATTCTATAAAACACGAAGAATATATGATAGACTTATATGGATTGATATGTGATGGGACGGGGATACTAAGAAACTTTGTAAGAGATAGTCGTGGTGGTAGTAGAAAAGGCAGAAAACTTTCAGAAGAAACTAAACAAAGAATGTCCCTTGCGATGAAAAAGCGGTGGGAAAAAGGATGCTATGATAATGAAGAATATAGAAACAAAATATCAGAAAGTAATAGGAATAGTCCAAGAGTTGTGAAACATAGTGAGGAAACAAAGACTAAGATAAGTAAGTCTGCTAAGGGAAGACAACAAAGTGAAGAGACAAGACGAAAAAGGTCTGAAAGTGTAAAGAGGTCTTGGACGCTTCGCAAAGCGGCACAGACCCTTGACTGAGTGCCCTGAGGATGCTATAATACTTGTATTGATACGGAGACCTCTTGCTTACTCTTCGCCCGCACCAGCAGGACGCTACGGACGCTATGCTGGAGCATAAGAAAGGCACTATTGTTATTCCGACTGGTGGTGGAAAAACAATGTGTATGATTAAGTATTCGCTTGATTATTTTGACACTTATGACGCTGGCGTTATTGTAGTGGTCGCCCCCCGTCTGTTGCTGGCCGACCAACTCTGTGCTGAGTTTATGGAGTTTCACACAGATGTTGCGGTATTCCACGCACATAGTGGAGATACCAAGTATTCTAGCAGCACTCGCCCTGCTATTATTCACAACTGGAGTCAGCAAGCATATCGCAAACAACTTATTTTTACCACCTATCATTCTCTTCCTCGTTTGATGGAAGCAGAACTTGATGTTGATGTAATCCTGTTTGATGAAGCACATAACTCTGTGCAGAGAAACTTTTTCCCTGCTACGGAACACTTTGCTGCTGATTCTGATCGTTGCTATTTTTTCACTGCAACTCGCCGCACTTCTGCAACTATCTCCAAGCCTGGGATGAATGATGTTGCCGTTTATGGTGATGTTATTTACCGTGTTCCTGCTCCTAAACTGGTAAATGAGGGATATATCCTTCCTCCAGTCATTAAAGCGAAAAAGTTTGAGGTTCTTAAGGCAAATGAGATTTCTGCCGACCGTGACTGTAACAATATTATAGAAACTCTACAAGAAAACAGCACCAGCAAAGTTCTTGTTTGCGTTAAGAGTGCTCGCCAACTTATCAACTTGATGTCTCAAACTGATTTTGCTACTCAACTGAATGATATGGGGTATTCTTATCTTTATATCACCAGCAAGACGGGTGCAATCATTGATGGACAAAAAGTCAATCGTGAGGTTTTCTTTGATACTCTTAATGCTTGGGGCAAAGACCCTTCCAAGAAGTTTGTTTGTCTCCATCGCTCTATTTTGAGTGAAGGTATTTCTGTTAATGGTCTTGAGTCGGTTATTTTTCTTCGTAATATGGATGTGATTGAGATGACCCAAACTATCGGAAGAGTTCTTCGCACCGCTCCTGATAAAACTTATGGTCTTTGTGTGGTGCCAGTGTATTCTCAAGTTGGTATTGCTACGGAGAAGCGTATGCAGAATGTTGTTGATACTGTTTTCGGTCGTGGTGAGATGCTTGATAGTGTAGTCAAGCGATAGATATATGTGGGCAGCAACAGAAGTCTGGGGAGATAGATGTTGCGTAAGTCCCACACTTATGTTATACTAAATAGTAATAGTCATCCCCAGACTTCAATGAAAGAATACTACACTTACGCATATTTGCGTGAAGACGGAACTCCCTACTATGTTGGTAAGGGTAAAGAAGATAGAGTATATAAAAAACATCGAGGACACACAGTTCCATCTAAAGATAGGATACTATTTCTAAAGAAAAATCTTACTGAAGAAGAAGCATATAAGCACGAAGTTTATATGATTGCAATACTTGGTAGGAAAGATATAAAGACTGGTATCTTACACAATAAAACTGATGGTGGTTCTGGTGGAGATACTGGGTATCTTGGTTCTGAAGAACATAAAGAACTTATGAGAAAAAGGACAGGTGATAAGAATAGTTTTTACGGTCGCAAACACACTCCAGAGGCGCTAGAGCGTATCAGTAACGCTCTTAAGGGTAGAACCGCTTGGAACAAGGATAAGTGCCTTCCTGACGCGCAGGTGAGCGCACACGCACTCTATATGAGAGAGTGGCGGATGAAGAACCGTCACAGGGGCTAGCATCTGCTGTTCCTTTCACTGTATAATACATTCATGACAAAGACACCAATGCCTGCCATCAAAGCAAAAACCAAGTTTATTTGCGTTTCTCCCATCTCTCGCAAGGCTAAGAATCGTTTTGCTAATGAGATGTCAAACCTACATAGTTGCAAGGTAGAACAAGAAACAGAAGATATGTTTTTTCTGTCTTCTATTTCTGGTTGCTACTTTTTCTGGGTGCCTAAAACTGGTAACGAACACTGGAGGATCGAAAAATGAAGGACCAAAACACAATTGCTGATGGAGAGTCCAAGAAAGACAAATGGAATCGAGGACTTGATATCTTTATTGAGTCCGTCATTGAACCCGATCCTGCATTAAGAGCTTGCGCTCACAATCAAAAGTGTTATCATGAACTTATGGATGTGAGGGAAAATGTACTTCAGTATCTCAAAACTCTAAGGTGGAACTGAGATAATTAATAAGGAACTATTCACATAACTTGACATGAATCCCGACGAAATTAGTCTCAGCACTACAAGTAGGCAGTTCACTTATGAAAAGTTGTCTCGTGAAGTAGAGAACTTGAATCTTGAACAAATCCGAGATATGTGCAAGTGCTACATTAAACTCTACCTGAAACAACAGGAATCAATCATGGGTTCTGTATGAAATCCAACCTCACCCCTGTGTTAATGTTTCTGGGTGTTATCTTTGCCACTCTTTGTGTTATTGTCGCAGGGTATTTTCATGGTAATATGGATGTTACCAAAGTCTATCACTCTCTCCACAACTTTACATGAACCTTTCCCTGCAAGAAGTAGATCATATTCTGAAAGCACTTGAAACAATGTCATCCCATGATATTGCTCGCGCAAGAGAACATGTTGTCAATGGGGTGTCAGATCACCCAGAACTGATTCAAAAACTTAAGGACTATCGTCTTCGCCTGACTTGACATATGTGAAAGGATGGAAGTGTATCTACCTGTGAGGAAGATTGCCTCACGAATGTAAAAGCAAAAGCAGCACAGATTTTCAAGGTTGTAAGAGATAAGGCAGCTTACGACCCTAAATATCAACAGATGAGAAAAACTTGGAGGGCATCCAAATGAGCACCCAACCATATAAACAGTCCGTCAAAACTGACTCAAGAGGTCACAAAGAAATTTGGGAATGGCAGGAGACTCCTGAACTCCGAGAGTTCAGGGAAAAACAAGAAGCATTAAACAAAAAGTCGTGAGAATCGAAAAGTATTGGGGTTGGTATGAGATTCTGAATGAGGACCCACATTTAGTCGTAAAGAAGGTATTCCTCAATCCAGACTCCATATCACCCCTACAATATGAAACTCGTGTTACTAAGTACTGGACTCTGATCGAAGGATCAGGGTCTGTTTGTTTGGGGAAACCTGATAAGTCTACGTGGCAGACTATAGCAGGATCAACGTGGAAAGTTCACGATAAGATGATGCATCAAATATCAGCATCCAAAGATGGTTTGTTGTATATTGAGATCATCTGTGGTAATATTGCTGATAACAATACAGTCGTATATGAGGTATAATCATGGGATATACTGATTGGAATGAGTTTGAAAGATCTCTAATGCACTTTGGTACTCGCATTGATGTGATTATGGCAATGCAAATGGCTGATAAGATTTCTGAAGAAGAGGCATATCAGCAAGTCAAATCAATGTATAAAGAGTTAAAGAAAGCACACAAAAAGTTTGACAAAGATCAAGACAACAGTTAATATATAAGTGAAGATATACCAACATCAATGAAAATCTTTCTTGACACAGCAGATTTTGATGCTATTGCGACACGATATAGTACTGGACTGATTGATGGCGTCACGACAAATCCAACTCTGATTAAGAAGAGTGGTCGTGATCCTGTAGAAGTTATCAAAGAGATCTCCGAGGCATTCCCTAAAATGGAATCAATCTCTGCAGAGGTTGTTGCTGATAATGCCGCAGATATGATTGCTCAAGCAAAGGCATTTGAGGATATGGAGAATGTGACTATCAAAGTTCCGTGTACGATTGATGGTCTGCTTGCATGTCGTGATCTGTCACTGATCTATGATAAGACTGTGAATGTGACACTGATATTCTCTCCTGCTCAAGCGATTCTTGCATCAAAAGCAGGTGCAACTTATGTGTCTCCTTTTGTAGGTCGTGTGGATGATAACTCCTTCAATGGTGTTGGTCTGGTGAGAGATATTGCACAGATCTATCGTGAGCACATGGTTCGCACTCAAACACTGGCTGCATCGATTCGTAGTGTGAATCAAGTTGCTGAGTGTTTTGCTGTGGGTGCAGAAGTTGTAACCATGCCACCAGCAATCTTTGATAAGATGTATCATCACATTCTGACTGATAAAGGTCTGGAACTCTTTCAGAAAGACTGGGATGCAGTCACAAAGGGATAAATAGTCTTACCATAAATCTGTTTCAACTGGAGGTTGATCCTAATGGCATTCACAGAAAGACACGAACACAAACTAGAAATCATTCCACCATACAATACTATTCAATGTCGTAGAGCAGATATTATTGAAAAAGATGGTAAAGAAGTTGGTAGAACATATCACCGTCATGTTAGAGTTCCTGGTAGTGATGTCTCAGAAGATTGTGCAGAACTTCAAGCAGTCGCAGCAGCATTGTGGACTGAAGAAGTGATTGCAGCATATCAAGCATCTGTTGCAGAACAAAATCCTGCTAGCCCTGTTGGTATTGCATCGACTTAATAAATAGTCTTACTGATTCATAGTAAGACTATAAATGGCGCTGACAAAAGTTGATGGTAACCAAATTAAAACGCCGATAGGTATTGGAACTCAGAGTCCATCTACAACAATACATTTAGTTGATAGTGTTCCTACCATTAGATTTGAAGATACTGAACAGGGACCAACTGTTTATGGGTCAGTTGGTGGTAATGGTGGAAATGTTATTTTAAAAGCAGATGAAGAAAATGCATCTGGTTCTACCAGGATTGCATTTGAAATCGATGGAAGTGAAAAACTTCGTGTAGATTCCGATGGTAATGTCGCCATCGGAACTGATACAACTACATATGCTTTAGAAGTATATAAACAACAAAATGCAGGAACAACAGTTGAAATAAACAATCAAAATACTCAAGCAAGCGCACATTGCAGATTAGGACTGGATGCTGATGTTGCATCACTAAATTTGTATTCTCATGGATCTGGAAGATCTTTAACAAGATATGAAACTGTTTTAAATGAATGGTCTGAGATATCAAACACTGCTGGAAATGGTATTGTAATAGGAACACAAAGCCAAGTTCCTATTGTGTTTGGAACTAATGATAACTTGAGAGTTGTTATCAACGGAGATAATGGATATGTTGGAGTTGGTACAACAAATGCAGATTCTCCAGTTCACTTAGAAAATACTGGTCCTGCAATAACTTTTGTTGATACAGATGACGCAACAAAATCAAGATTAAGATATAATACTCCAAATCTTATCCTTGAAGCAGATATTAATAATGGTGCAGCAGATAGTAGAATATCATTTAGAATTGATGATGCCACCACTTCTGGAGAAGTATTTGCAGTTGACTCTGCTGGAGTTTATTTTAATGAGAGCACTAGTGCCTTTCAATCTTATGAAGAAGGTACATGGACTCCAGTACCCTCTGATGCAAATTCTGGGGGAAACACTGCGTCTGGAACTTTTAATGGTTACTATATCCGAATAGGAGACATGGTATACATTAGTTGTGATCTTACTAATATTGATACAACTGGAATGACGGGTGGAAACAACTTTTTTATTCAAGGATTGCCATTTAGTGGTGCAGTATCACAAACTGGAAGTATAAGGCATACTGGAATGGTTGATGCAACATTTATAACATACACTGGATCTTATCTTGCGGCATCGGCTCAAGATAATACTGATTATATTAGGATATTCGTGCAGGATAATACTGGAGGAAACTCTAATGTAATGGATGTCAATGCAATCACTACCAGCGGATCATCAGATATTCGACTTAGTTTGTGGTATCAAACTGATTAGATAAATAAATAAAACAAAGACTTAGAAGGAACAAAATGGCTGATCGTTATCCATTAGTAGTTGCATCTGGAGTTCTACAAGAGATTCCAAGTGGTGATAATATAAATCTGACAGGTGCTGGTCTTACAAACGCTGTTTCTATTGCTACAACAACACTCACTGTTGCTGATGTAGATATCACTCCTATTACTGGTGTTACTACTTATTATGTAACTACTGCAGGAAATGATAGAACTGGAGATGGATCTGCCTCAAACCCATGGGCAACTCCACATAAAGCTATCCAAAATTTAAGAAACAGAAAAATATCACTTAGCGGTTCATACGGTAAAGTAACTGTCGATGTTGGTGTTGGTACATATAGATTTGGTTTAAATCAAACTGCTGCTGGAACTGACTATGAAAACAAAACATATCTTTTAAGCGGTGGGTCTGGAACGGGTGCAGTTGTTGCTATTACAACCACTACGAGTGGTGCTGTAGTTCAGGCAAAACTTCTTGATGGGGGAACAGGATATCTTGCTTCTGACACTTTAGGAATCACAACAACCATTGGTTCTGGTGCTCAGTTTGGTATTTTCCATGTTGGAGACTCTGGAGAAATTTTAGGGGAACTTAGAGTTGATCACCCAGATGGAGATGCTATTCTTATAACTGGTGGTGCAGTAACTGGAACGAAACCAGGACTACGAGGTAATCATTTCTATAATCAATGTGGTGTAGGTATTGGATCTGATCCTGCAGGAACAGGTACATCATTTGAATGGTCAAGTCTTTATGATTCAACATCCCCAGCTGGTGCATATCCAAATCCAATGGTAGATGGTGTTGGTAACTCTGAAACATCTGAAGTTTATAATAGAGGAATCTTAGAAGCATACTATGGTTCTAGATTATATTTTCACGGATGTAATGGATTTGCAAGTAATGGAGTTCCTGCAAAACTAGATAAACTTCTTGCTGTTGGGTTTAGAGCAGATGGAAAGATGTTGAACTCTGCTGGAGCAGCAACAACTGTTGTTACTGCATATTATGGAGCAGCAAATCGTATTGAATCTGACGCATCTATTGAAGATGATGCAACAGTTGAAGAAAACAATCTTTCATCAGACTCTTACAGTACTCAAGGATCATTTAACTTTGGTCCTGATATTTCTATTCATGGATTTTATAGATCTGTGATTATGGATGGTGGAATCTTGGATGGAGCATATACTACATTTACAAACGCTAACTATATTGGTGTAGCAGGTAATGTTGGATCACATATAAAAATTGGTCGTGGGAGAATATTGAACTGTAGATCAAACTTGATTAATGCATCTACAGCAAGAGTTTCTGCTCAATCCTGTTTTATAAGCAACTCTGCTGTTAATGGAGTAGCAGGATCTTATAATGGATTTGTAAACTTACAATCTACTCTGGAAGAAACACTTGTATCTTATGGTGCTTCAACTGTTATTGCAAACAATAGAAACCATGGAGTTGTTATGAGATATGGTGCAACTGCAAGAGTTGTTGCAACTTCACTTTCTGATAACATATATGTTTATGGTAATGGAAGTTCTGTGGATCGCGCTCAGTTAGAGGTTGCAAATATGGCATCTATTCATGTCACTAATCCCGAAAAAGTCATAGTTGCAACTTCTTCTGGAGCTGGCGCAACTACAAGTCCTGGATATGGTGTCACTGGTAACTTTAACTCTATTATTACATCTTATACTGCTGGTGCGTGATATAAAATCTCAAAAGACCCTCTACCGAGGGTCTTTTTTTATGCCTAAATACCCATGAATCCTGAATACATGAATAGGAACAATGACTGAACAACAACAGCATCTTCAACAAGTTCTTGAACAGCAACAACAACTCGCAGCAGAGTTTGAAGAACTTCAAAGACAAATGACTTCAAAGAGAGAACTTTTTATCAAACTTCAAGGGATTGCAGAGTATCTTCAGCAGACTGGTGTAACTCTTCCTACTGAAGAAGAAGTTGCAACTCCAGAAGTAGAAGTTCAGACTGCTGAGTGACATAAATTATTAAATAAGACTTGGTAAAATAAATGGCAATCACCAGAGCGACAAACCTTGCAGGATTGGGAACAGTTTTTGATGCTCTCACTGATGGTGGAGGTTTGTCGATCTCTGGATTGTCAACTTTTTCAGCACCATTTCATGTTGGTTTTGGTGGAACTGTTATAACAACTACTGATGCTGGTTTGGTTGGTATTGGAAGCACAATTCCCACGAGACCATTAGATATTCTTAAAGAAGATGAGATACTTTTAAATCTAGCAAGAACAACATCTTCAAGTGGAGTCCAAGCAAATCTTGAGATTAAAGCTATAACTAGTGCCTCTATTACTGAAAGAACAGAATCTTTTGGTCCTTCTATTATTGGTAGATATACCGACTCTTCTAATACGGGTCGGAATCTTGGATCTATTATCTTTAAAAGAGAGGAAAGTGGAGTTAATGGTGAAATACTTTTAAGAACTTATGCCAATACAGCAACAAGTGAAGTAAGTATTGATTCTACAGGAGCAGTTGGAATAGGATCATCTTCAACTGGAGCAAGATTGTTTGCTATAGATGATGGTAGTAGTCCAATCGCTGCACCAATAGCAAATTTTGAAAGAGTAAACAATCATATTCCTTCTACTAACCTAGATCCTAATCTTTCTACTTTAAGACTTAAAGATCATAGTGACAATGTGATCATTCATGCAACTAATCAGACTATCAAACCATTATTTACTTTAAATGGTCAGGGACAAGTTGGTGTAGGAACAACTAGCCCATTTAAAGGTACAATGGCCAATTTAACTGGATTGGATTGTCATGGAGAACTATGGATAGGGGGTGCTCCAGATTTACCATCAGTACCTCAATATTCTACTCTAAGATTTAGAAACGCTACAGTTGGGCAAGAATATGCAACTATTAGAATAGGTAGTGACGAGAGATTGTATACTGAAGTTTCTGGTCAAGAAAGATTATCAATAGATACAACTGGAAATATAATTGCAAATACTGGAAATGGTAATGTCGGAATCGCAACTACGCTTTCAAAAATATCATCTTTTACAAGACTTAATATAAAAGGTGGACTTGAAATATCTCAAGATACTTCATCTAGTTTCTTATTGTCAAGAGAAAGTGGCGGACAAATGACATGTGAACATGTATTTGCTTCCAGTTCTAACTCTCCAAACTATACTTTTGGTCAAAACTTATTATGGACTGGAGAACTAGCAGGAGTAACAGTAAGAGATGGTAACCCTTATTATGAAAACTATGCACCAGTATCTGGAAAAAAAGAGTTTGGATTTATATCTGCAGCAACAAAAGATACCTCATTTACTTCAGGTAATCTCATTAAAGTTTTAGTATTAACTGATGATAATAGAATCGGAGTTAAGCATGATGATCCAAACTCTGCTATTGACTTGGCAGGAACTGATGATGAAATAAGATGGTATAGAGATGACCGAGCTCGGTATGGTGGCATCAGATATAATGGAAGTAACTTTATTATAAAACAACCATTTGGAGATAACTTACAAGTTACTGACAGTTCAGACTCTATGATTTTTCAGATTAGTAGCACTGGTATTATTAACACCTTACCAACTGCAAATGATACAACAGCAAATGCAGCAAATGTTTTTATCAGCTCAGTTAATGGACAATTAAGTAGATCTACATCTTCTATTAGATATAAAACTCAAGTTGAAGATTTAGAATCATCAAGATCTGATGCAATATTAGGATTAAGACCTGTTTGGTATCGATCTACGACTTCTAATGATAATCAAAACTGGTCTTGGTATGGATTGATTGCAGAGGAGGTTGCAGAAATCGAACCAAGATTAGTATTTTGGGGACATCATGATTCAGACTATGAAGAGGTTTTAGAACAGACAGTTGATTCTGATGGAGTTCCTCAGTTCAAGGTTGAAAATGTAAAAATTATTGGTATTGGAACAACTGGGGAAACAGTTGTTGGTATTGGAACAACATTAGTTCCTGTAATGTCAAAAGTTAAAAAAGTTAAGGAAGGTGTGGAAGAAAGTCCTCAAGGTGTTCAATATGATAGATTGACTGTTTTACTTCTTGATGTCATAAAAAGACAAAAAATAGAACTAGATGATTTAAAATCAAAAGTGCAAGTTATTGCAACCCAAGTTGGTATTGCGTCAACTTAAGATTAAAACTTATAAATAACTAGAAACAAAGTAACAGAGAAAAATGGCGGATCGTTATCCATTAGTTGTAGATTCATCTAACTTTAGAATCGAAGAACTACCAGCAGGAGATAGTTTAGATTTTTCTGGTGCATCTATCAAGAGTGCTTCTATCACTGGTCCTTGCACAGTTACAGGATCTACATCAGATTTTGAGTCTCCTCTTCTTAGAATTACTCAAACTGGTAATGGACATGCTCTTTTAGTTGAGGATGACACGCATCCAGATACAACACCAGGTCTTGTTATTTCTGGTGTTGGATCTTGTGGTATCGGAACAACGATTCCTTCTGCTAGATTTGATGTTAGATTGCAATCCAATGCAGGATTTGCATATACCACCAATCCTGTTGGACAAAATGTAAATGATAGAATCACTGCTGCTATATTCGGTAATCTTGGTACTTTAGGAAATGATAATAATATAGAAACCCAAATAGGTATAGCTGCTGGTAGAACAGGTCAGGCAGTATATACTCTTGGCGTTAAAAAGACCGATGGAAATATTGGCAATTTTAACATGAGAAGATCCATTGGAAGTGGATCTACGGATTTCATGACTGTTGTTGGAACTGCCACCAGCGCACAAATTGGTATTGGAACCACTCAACCAAAAGGAGTTATTGATATTTTCTGTAATCCAGGTGACACTGCAATCACATTAAGTGGTAGTGGACTTGAAAATGATAGATTTGGTCAAATTAAGTTTGACTCACAAGCAATGACTCTTATAGCACCATCTGATGGTGATAACATTCGACTCATTGCTCAAAATAATGTAGGTAGAGTCGAACTTTGGACAGCAGAAACACAAGTTTCTGCGGCTGCTTCTGTTAGAGTTGCAATTAGCACTGTAGGTATTGTTACTTTCTTCCAAACGTATAACTATACAACTGCTTCTGCAGCAAATATGGTTATTGAGTCAAATGGAGAGATTAAGAGATCTACCTCATCGGCAAGATACAAAACAAATATCAATAATGTTACAGATGAAGAATCAAAATCTGTTCTGAGTTTCAGACCAGTAACATATCAATCAAAAGATAATGCTGATGATTTGGATGCGACTTGGTTTGGTTTGATTGCAGAAGAGGTTGCAGAAATCGAACCAAGACTTGTTAGTTATGGGTATAGCGAAGATGCTTGGGATCTTATAGACGGAAGAAAAGTTCTCAAAGAAGGTGCAGAAAAAGTTCCACAGGGTGTAATGTATGATAAGATCGTAGTTCTGTTGATTGATAGAATCAAAAAGTTAGAAGCAAGATTAGAGTCTGCTGGTCTCTGATCAGACACTCTAAGAACTGTCACACTGGGGTCTTCGGACCCCTTTTTCATGCCCTATAATACAGAGGTAATCAAGGGAAGGACCCCGTGACCGTCACTGCAACCCGCCAAGAGTTCAGCGAGTTCTGTGCTCAGCGTGATGCTCAGAACACCATTCAACTGAATGTTGTGAAATATTGCTGGATGCTGTGTGATGCTCTGCGTCAGAACTACATTGAGTACAGCATCAAATCTCATGAGCGTTCTATTCTCAATGAGATCAACTCCGATTATCATCAGGCATGTATTGAAGATCTCAAGAATGGTCATTCCGATTATGACTTTACCTTTGAGTCTGGTCGTAAGTATCACAAGATCATCATGAACGCTAATGGTTCCCGTTCGGTTCATGCTTTCGTTGACAAGAAGACTGGTTCCGTGTATAAACCAGCCTCATTTAAAACTCCTGCCAAAGGTGTTCGCTTCAACCTCAACATTATCAGTGAGCGTGAGTGGTTGTTTGAAAATGCAGACTGGGCAGGTGGATATCTTTACAAGCGTTGAGAGACGCCTCTGAGGCGCTCTCAGGAGCGTCTCTGACCCTTTCTATGTGATTATGGCAACCTATCGTTTTCGTGTCTGGCAGAGTGGCAGTGCTCCCTATGAGGTCACTGGTAATGGAATGTCATGGGGATATGCAAGAGAGAATGTTGCTCG
>JGI11705J14877_10001601_pt1 | contig 12814 bp, 8 predicted proteins | sample Etolaghawater15m_FD_14877 | JGI IMG/M metagenome (IMG submission 14877) | reverse complement strand
ACGTATGGGTCTTTCCCATTCGGAACTAGAGTTGAAGATGAAGTTATTTCTCTGAATACTCCTGATGTTATTCAAATTCATGGAATCTTTGAATCTGCAGACACTTCAACAGCATCTTGCCCACAAGTCACATTACAAGCAATTAATACCACATCAACTACAACTCAAGAACTTTTAATAGGTGAGAGATTTATTGGTCAAACGAGTGGTGCTGTTGCAATCGTGGCAGAAAAATTAGACAATTCTAATATTTCTTTTATTTACAAAAACGAAATTGGTTTTATTGAGGGAGAAACTGTTGAATTTGATGAATCTGCAGCGTCTGCACTTATTTCAACATTAGTAACACCAAGTTTTAATGTTTCATCAAATTATTCTTTCCAAACTGGTCAGGAAAAAACTTTCTACGATCATGGAAGAATAAAAAGAAAAGCAGACTCTTCTACACCTACTAAGCAATTGAAGATTTACTTCATGAATGCTTCCTTCTCTTCAACAGATGATGGTGACATAACGACTGTGAACTCTTATGATCAGTTTAATTATGCAACAGAAATTAAAAATATAGACATTAATAGAAATTCTGACATTATTGATATCAGACCTAGAGTTTCCACATTTGTTACTGCCTCAACTAATACTAGATCTCCTCTAGAATTTCTTGGTAGAACATTTACTGCATCTGGTCAATCAGCAAATACTATACTGGCATCTGATGAAGCTATATTAACAGATATTTCTTACTATCAAGGTAGAATTGATAGAGTTTACTTAACAAAAGAAGGTAAATTCCAGATAATGTATGGAACCCCTTCTGATGTTCCTGATAGACCTGATCCAATCGATGATGCAATTGAAATCTGTAGGGTTAATCTTCCACCATTCCTCTATGATCCAAGTCAAGCATCTCTATCTTTTATGCAACATAAGAGATATCAAATGCAAGATATCAAAAAACTTGAGGATAGAATTAAGAGTCTTGAATATTATACTACATTATCTCTTCTTGAAAAAGAGACTGCAAACTTTTTTGTTCCAGATGACAATGGTTTGAATAGATTCAAGTCTGGTTTCTTTGTTGACAACTTCAATGATTTCCAAGCACAAGAACTTGGAATTCGTGTCAATAATTCCATTGACAGAAGATTTAATGAACTGAGACCAAGACACTATACAAACTCTGTTGATTTGATATTTGGTCCTGTTGTTGATACAGATCCCACTGCCGATTTAGATTTTGCGGATATTGAAGGTAATAATACAAGAAAGCAAAATGATGTTGTAACTCTTGATTATTCTGAAGTTGAATATATCAAACAGAACTTTGCTACAAGAACTGAAAGTGTTACTCCTTTCCTTATCAGTTTCTGGAATGGAACTATAGAACTTACTCCAGCATCTGATAACTGGGTTGATACCAATAGACTTGAAGCAAAGATTATCGAAACTGAAGGTAACTATAACGAAGTATTCAACGATAATGTTGAAGCTGGAGTAATTGATCCTCAAACAGGATTCGGTCCTATGATTTGGGATTCTTGGGAAACAAACTGGACTGGTATTGAAGTTGTAGATTCAACTAGAACAAGAGTTATTCAAAATGGTCCCGATGTTATTCACCGTCAGGGTCCTGGTGGTAGAGCAAGAACATCTACACAAACAAGACAAGTAACTGACCAGGTTATTGAAGAACAACTCAGAACAACCAGAGAATTTGGAACTGAATCAAGATCTGGTGTCAGAACCATTGTGACCGAACAATTTGATATGGAGTCTGTTGGAGACAGAGTAGTCAGCAGAGATCTCATCCCATACATGAGATCTAGAAATGTTGAATTTGTTTCTAAGAAGATGAAACCACTCACTAGAATGTATGGATTCTTTGATGGTGTTGATATTACAGAATATTGTGTTCCTAAACTTCTGGAAATCACTATGACATCTGGAACTTTCCAGGTTGGTGAAACAGTTGTTGGTGAGATGGGAACAATTGGTCGTGGTGAAACTACTGCAGAATCAAATGCAAATATTAGATTCAGAGTTGCTCAATCAAACCATAGAGAGGGTCCTTATGATGCTCCCACTAAAACTTATCCAGAAAATCCATATTTAAATATTCCATTATCTGCATCCTACTCTTCTACTTCCACTATTCTTAATGTAGATACATTCTCTCTTGCATCTCAAGCAAGAGGTGACTTCTATGGTTGGGTAAAGGAAGGAATGACATTAGTTGGATCAACAAGTGGTGCTATTGCTACTGTTGAAAATGTTAGATTGATCTCCGATCTTTCTGCTACCCTTATTGGTAGTTACTACATTCCAGATCCTAATAACATTACTTTCCCAAGATTTGAATGTGGAACTAAAACATTCACTCTTACTAATGATATTGACAACAATCAAGATAATGCAAGCACTATTGCAGAAGAATCATTTAGTGCATCTGGTACTCTAGAAACAGTTCAAGAGAATATTATTTCTGTTAGAAATGCAAGAGTTGAACTGAAGAACGAGTTCCAGAGTAGAAATGTTAACAGAGATCTTGGAACAGAGATTACTGCTAGCAGAGTTGTTTCTTCACGAACAAGGACTCAGACAATCATTACTTGGTATGATCCACTTGCACAGTCGTTCTTGGTAGAAGATGAAACTGGAGTATTCTTGACCAGTTGTGATGTTTTCTTTAGATCCAAAGATGACATGGATATTCCTGTTGTCTTCCAATTAAGGACGATGATAAATGGATCTCCCTCGGCAAAAGTTCTTCCATTCTCTGAAGTTGTTTTAGATCCAGATGATATTCAAACATCGTCTGACGGATCGATTGCGACTAATATTCAATTTAAAGCACCTGTATATGTTGAAGGTGGCACTGAATATGCTGTATGTTTAGCATCTAACTCTACCAAGTATAGTGTTTACATCTCTAGAATTGGTGAGAATGATCTCCTGACAGATACATTTATCTCTAATCAACCATATCTTGGATCTTTGTTTAAATCACAGAATGCTTCTACATGGGAACCAAGTCAGTGGGAAGATCTTAAGTTTACTCTTTATAGAGCAGACTTCCTTGATACTGGGTCTGTTGAGTTCTACAGTCCAGAACTTACAAGAGGAAATGCACAGATTGCAAAACTTACTCCTGATCCTATTGTTCTTCAGTCCAGATCAATTAGAGTTGGTCTTGGCACTACAGTAGCAGATTCATATGAGTTTGGTAACACATTCTTCCAAGCAGGAACAAATGCAACTGGAGACCTTGTAGGGGTCGCAGGATCTGCTGTAGGAGATCTCTCAATCAGTAATGCTGGACTGGGTTACACTCCTGCTGATGGAGGTCAAACATTTACTGGTGTTAATCTTATCACCTTAACTGGTCATGGAAGAGGAGCAACCGCAGATATTACTATTAGAAATGGTAGTATTGTTGCTTCTGGTGCCACCATTAATAATGCTGGTGGTTCTGGATATCAGGTCGGTGATGTTGTTGGAATCGATACTATTGGAGCAGCATCTGTTGGTAGAAATGCAAGACTTACAATCGCAGGAATTGGACACACTAACGAACTTATTCTGAACAATGTTCAAGGTGAGTTTGTTGTTGGAGCAGCAAAAACACTATTCTTCTTTAATAGTTCTGGTATTTCTACCGAACTTAATTCATCTGGTGCTGTTGGACTTGGTACTGGTGGAGATGTTCAAATCACAAATATTGAAACTGATTCAGATGGATTGCACTTTAAAGTCAATCATCAGAATCATGGAATGTATTTCTCTGATAACCTTGTAAGTATATCTGGTGTTCATCCTGATATAAAACCAACTAAGTTGACTGCAGAATACTCATCTACATCTACCGGTCAGATTGCAGTTGGTGGTGCAACAACATTCTCAACTTTTGAAGGTGTTGGAGTTGGAACAACTAATGTAGGTTATCTCTTAATTGGAGATGAGATTATTGAATATACTAATGTTTCTGGAAATAGCATTGGTGGAAATATTGTAAGAGGAACTAATCCGAAAACATATCCTGTTGGAACTCCTGTCTATAAGTATGAACTTGGTGGAATTAATCTTAATAGAATCAACAGAACTCATTCGTTGAGTGATGTTACTAAACTTGATCCGTTTACATTTGATAGTTATCAAGTTAAGATTGATACTAGTGCAACAACAGGAACCGACAGAAGCACTGATGTTGGATTCCCCAAACTTTATATAACAGGTGATAGATCTACTGGAGGATCTAGAGTTAGAGCATCTCAAAATATGCCGTTTGAAATCATCACTCCACAAGTTCAAAATGTAACTGTTCCTGGAACTAGTATTACAGGTGAACTTAGAACAATTACTTCTCAAAGTTTTAGTGGAACTGAACTACCATTTATTGATGCTGGATTCCAAGACATCACTATAAATCAAAAGAATTATTTTGATACCCCAAGAATGATTGCTTCTAAGGTAAACGAAGATGCACAACTTACCAATATTGTTGGTGGTAAGTCAATGCAGATGAGACTTTTCCTTTCATCTACAGATAGTCGTTTAAGTCCTGTTATTGATGGTCAAAGAGTAAATGCAATTCTCACTTCTAATAGAGTAAATAATATTATTACAAACTATGCGACAGACTCTAGAGTAAATAGTGCTACTGAAGATCCAACAGCTTTCCAATATCTTTCTAAAGAAATTATTCTGGAAAACCCAGCATCTTCTATAAAAGTTATTGTTTCTGCTCATATTAACGAGGCATCTGATATTAGAGCATTCTTTGCAACTAATAACAAACCAGGATCAGTTCCTGTATTTACTCCTTTCCCCGGATATGCAAACCTTAATGAAAGAGGAGAAATTATTGCATCTGAAAACAATAATGGTGAATCTGATTCATTCATAACTAAGTCAAGCACTCTCTCCTTTGAGAACAGAGAACTTGACTATAGGGAATATACATTTACCATTGACAGATTACCATCATTTAGAACATATAGAATCAAACTGGCTCTGACATCTACAAGTCAGTGCTTTGTACCAAGAGTGAAAGAACTTAGAGTTATTGCCTTAGCATAATATGGAATTTTACGAAATGGAGGGTCATAAGGATCTCGCAAGAGATCCTGAAACCAACGCAATCGTTAATGTAAATAATTTGGAATATACACAGTATCTTTCAAGACGTGACGTGAAAACTGAAAAGAATCAGAAAGTACAGACAATGGAAGAAGATCTTGCTAATGTAAAGAGTGAACTTAATGAAATCAAGTCATTACTAAAGGAGTTATTACATGGATCCTGATAGCATTGAACTAAAAAACTTATCAAAGAGTTTTGCATATCAAAAGATTGCAACTGATATAGATAATTGTAATGATCATGATACCCTTAAGAATATTGCAAAATCATTCTGTAAACTTTATTATAAACAACAAGAAACAATGTCGGTAATAGGACTTCCAGATGCCATCTAAAAATATTACTTTCGATCCAGACTCAGGAGTTCCATACGGTGCTAATTTAACAATATATGGGGGAACAGATTTTTCTACCATATTTAATGTTAAAACAACATCAAGTTCTGCTTTTGATTTAACAGGATATTCAGGTGCAGGTGCATTATCAAAGAGTATCGCGGTTGGAGCAACTCTTGGTGCATCTGATACGTTTACTGTTGGGTTTACTAGTGCATATGATGGTGTAATGAAAATTTCTTTGACAGATACAGAAACTGGTAACCTCACAGAAGGTAGATACGTTTATGATGTATTAGTCACAGTTGGATCATCAACATATCCTTTGGTTCGGGGAAATGCATATGTTTATAATACGATTTCTTCTTAAACCTAAATACACTTAGGAAACTTGTGGAATAAATGGCACAACCGGCAAGTAGAACAGATTTAATTAATTATTGCAAAAGGCAACTGGGAGCACCAGTGCTTGAGATTAATGTTGCCGATGAGCAAATAGACGACCTGGTTGATGATGCCTTACAATATTTTCAAGAGAGACACTTTGATGGTGTAACTCAGACATTTTTAAAATATAAAATAACACAAGAAGATATTGATAGAGGAAGAGCAAGAGGTGGTAGCAATAATGCTGCTGGTATTACAACCTCAACTGCAACTTCTGATATTGATGGATCTTCCGTAACTTTTTCGTTTGAAGAGAATAGTAACTATCTTCAAGTTCCGCCAGAAATTATTGGAATAACGAAAGTATTCAAATTTGATGGATCAAACACTGTAACCAATAACATGTTCAGTGTTAAATATCAGTTGTTCTTAAATGATATTTACTATTGGGGATCTACTGAAATATTAACTTATGCAATGACTAAGAGATATCTTGAAGATATTGATTTTGCATTAACTACTGATAAATTCATCAGATTTAATCAAAGACAAGATAGATTATATTTAGATTTTGATTGGGGATCTGCTACAAAAGATGACTACCTTATCATTGATTGTTATCGTTTGTTGGATCCAAATTCATATTCAAGAGTTTGGAATGACTCTTTCCTAAAGAAGTATGTAACTGCACTTGTTAAAAGACAGTGGGGGCAAAACTTGATTAAATTTCAAGGAGTTAAATTACCTGGTGGAATTGAATTGAATGGTCGTCAGATCTATGATGATGCTCAGAAAGACTTGGAAGTGATCAGAGAGCAAATGTCTAATACTTATGAACTTCCTCCATACGATATGATAGGTTGATATCATGTTAAATCCATTCTTTACTCAGGGTACTCGGGGTGAACAAAACCTTGTTCAGGATTTAATTAATGAACAACTGAGGATGTATGGTGTAGATATTTTTTATCTACCAAGAAAGTATCTGACAGAAAACACTGTCATAAGAGAGGTTGTGCAATCAAAATTTGATATGGCACTCCCCTTAGAAGCTTACGTTGATAATTATGATCAGTATTCTGGTGCTGGAAACATTCTTTCAAAGTTTGGAATTGAGTCAAAAGATGAAGTAAGACTCATTATTTCTAGAGAAAGATTTGAAAACTATATTACTCCACTAATTGAAGATCAATCGAACGTAAAACTATCTACCAGACCAAAAAGTGGAGATCTTATCTGGTTTCCTCTTGATGATAGAATTTATGAAATCAAAGATATTGAATATGCAAAACCATATTATCAGTTACAGAACCTTTATGTTTATGAGTTGTATTGTGAACTCTTCCGTCTGGAAGACGAAGTTATTGCAACTGGTATAGATGATATTGACAATAACCTTATTGGTGAAGAATATGATGGACAAACTGATGATGGCATCAACACCATTCAAGGTCCTACACAGACACTAACTCTGGTTGGTTCTGCTGTTCAAGCAACTGCAACTGTTGCTATATTTGATGGTGGTGTAAGACAATTCACAATATCAAACAGAGGTGGTGGTTATAGTAGTGTACCAACTGTAGTTGTCTCTGCTGCCCCTTCAGGAGGGACTACAGCAGTCGGTATTGCTACTATGATTGGTGGTATCAATGTATGCAATTTAAATGCTAATCCAAGGGACCAATCTGTTCAGAGAGTTGATGTAGCAAATTCTGGTGCTGGATATACTGTAGCACCAGGTGTTAGATTTACTGGTGGTGGATCAGGTGGAACTGGTGCTGCTGCAACCGCAACGATTGGTGATGGTGTTGTTGGAATCGTTACTATTACAAACGGCGGATCTGGATACACAACTCCTCCTACGATCACGTTTACTAATGAAGTGTTTGAATCTGGTGTTACAACTGTATCTGCTGCTGCAACAGCAGTTGTAAGTGCTGCTGGAACGATCTCAAACATCTTCCTAACAAATGCTGGTGTTGGATACTCTGTTGCTCCTACAATGTCTATCGCAACATCTGGTAGTTCTGGATCTGGAACATTCCAATTCAATGAAATAGTTGTCGGATCATCTAGTGGAACAACAGCAAGAGTTAGAGTTTGGAATTCCTCAACAAACGAACTTGAAGTTGGCACAGTGACTGGAGAGTTTACCCGTGGAGAGACTATTACTGGTCAAACTTCTGGTGCAGCATATGAACTGAGAGTAGCAGATGCACAACCTGCGGATGACGGATTTGCTGATAATATTAATATAGAAATTGAAGCGGATTCTATTATTGACTTCTCTGAGCAGAACCCATTCGGTATGCCCTAAATAAAAATATCTTAATATAGAGATATTGTAGGACTTTAAAAATGTTTGAATATTTTTACAACGAAATTTTGAGGAGAACCATTATCTCTTTTGGTACTCTGTTTAATAACATTTCAATAAAACATGAAGATACTGATGATAATGTTGTTAGTGTTGTAAAAGTTCCTCTGGCATACGGTCCTACTCAAAAATTTCTAGCAAGAATAGAACAATCTCCGGATCTTAACAAACCTTTTGCTATTACTCTTCCGAGAATGTCATTTGAGTTTACAGGACTAACTTATGATCCTAGTAGAAAAGTATCAACAACTCAAACTTTTACTGTAAAGGATCCTAATGATGGGACTGAAACAAAAAAGGCATATATGCCAGTCCCATATAACATGCAATTTGAACTTGCCATCATGAGTAAGTTAAATGATGATGCACTTCAAATTGTAGAACAGATTTTACCATACTTTCAACCTGCGTATAACGTCACCGTAGAACTGGTTGAAGCACTACAAGAAAAGAGGGATATTCCTGTTGTCCTAGAAAATATTACCATGCAGGATGACTACGAGGGAGACTTTTCTAGCAGGAGAGTTCTTCTCTATACTTTAAGATTTACTGCAAAAACATATCTGTTTGGTCCTGCATCTGCTGCAACCAAGGATATCATCAAAAAGGCTACCGTCAGTTACCTTACAGGCACAGACACTTCAAACTCTATCAGAGAAGTTTCTTACTCAGTCGAACCAAGAGCAATCAAAAATTATACTGGAAACGCAGCAACAACACTGGCAGAAGATATTACAAAAACAAAAACAGCATTCAATGTTGCTGATGCCAGTGGACTTACTGAAAATACCTATGTTGATCTCAATGGAGAAGAAATCTTCATCACGAAGATAACTGGAAATAGACTTAACGTGAAGAGGGGTCAAGATGGAACTACTATTACTGATCACTTGACAGGAGAAGAAATCTTTATTATTGATGCTGCAGATAATGCATTAATTGAAGTTGGAGATGATTTTGGATTTAGTGGTTCGTTCTGATGAAAATGACAAAAAATTTTGATGAACTTAATGATACTTTCAATACCTCTGGTGAAGTGATTAAACCAGAAGTAATTGAAAGTAAAATTGAAAAAGTTAAAGAGAGTGTTGATGACATAAAAAAAGATTACGAGTATACTAGAGGTAATCTTTATTCCATTATTGAAAAGGGACAAGAAGCTCTCAACGGTGTTCTTGAACTTGCCCAAGAAAGTGAAATGCCAAGAGCATATGAAGTTGCTGGTCAGTTAATTAAGAACGTTGCTGATGCAACTGATAAATTATTAGATCTGCAGAAGAAACTTAAAGATATTGAAACAGAGGAAAAAATCAAAGGTCCATCAACTGTTAATAATGCATTATTTGTTGGGTCAACAGCAGATCTGGCAAAAATGCTCAAAGATGGATTAAAAGAGGACAATAAATAGTAAAATAGAGGAGATATATTAAACGTGGCACTAAAGAAGCCTTCAGATTTTTTTGGTAATAATAAAAAAACTCCCTTGGATGAGGTAAAGGAGAGTTATGAATCTGCGCGCCCAGAAAAGATAGAGCAGGTATCTGAAGCATTTGATGCCTTTAAATCAAACTTAAATCACCTTAAATCATTATCTGATTTTACTTCTACTTTTGATAGTTTCAAGAATAATTTAGAAAAGGTAGAGAGTGTTTCTAGTGAAGTTAGTGGAATAAAAGAAGAGATAAAAAGTTTAATTAAAAAAGAAGATTTAGATAGTGCCATGATGGCACAACTTCTTTTTGTAGAAGAATCAATATCTAAAATTGAATCTAAAGTATCATCTATTAACGGTAAGACAGTTGATAAGATTAGAGAAGACTTTGTAAATCTCTCTAACTCTGTTGAATCTTTTCTTGATGTAGATGTACCAAAATACAAAAAATTAATTTTAGAGTCAGAAGTTAGATTTGACGATAGACTTGATATTTTTAAAGAACAAGTAGAAGAAAACTTAGACTCCATTAAAGAGGACGTAAGTAAGGAAGTCACTACTGCTCTAGAAACTGTTGAAAGTGTAAACGAAAATACTATCAACATAGTCAAAGCAGAATTTAAAGAAACTGCCAGAAATTTTAACAAAAATGTAAATGAGTTAGTAGAGAAAGAACTTCCAAAATATAAAAAACTTTTTGCAGAAACAGAGGTAAGGACAGAAGAAAAAGTCAATGAAGTAATTGACACCTATAGACAAAATATTGAAGATCTTAATGCAAAGGTAAAACTGTTTACTGAGACAGAAATACCAAAGTATAGTAATCTTTTAATTGAAACTAAACTTAAATCAGAACAAGAAGTAAAAGATTTAGAAGAAGAAGTTCTTTCTAAAGTCAATTTGTTGTCAGAAAAAGTTCAATCTATTTCTGAAGGTATTCCAGAAAAAACTTCTGAAAAGATACAAGAACTTAAAGATGTAACTGATCAATATAAAGAAGAGATAGATTCTATTGCCAAAAAATATCAATCTCTATATAAAGACTTTAAAAAAAGAGAAGTTAGTGAAAATGAAAAATTAGAAAGTTATTCTCAAGATATTGAAAAGTATCATAAGAGATTTAATTTCCTAGAAGAGACTGTTACTGAAGATCTCAGAGAAATTCAAAATGTTTTAGTAAGATCTAACGAAAATTATCATGCTAGCTTAAAAACCGAAGTAGTAAAGTTTAGAGATAAAATATCTAAACAGATGCAAGGTCTTGAAGTAGATCTTGTTACTAATGAAAAGCATATTAAGAAACAGAATGAACATATTGAAAGTATTCAAGAAGAAATAAAAGAAGTTATTGAAAGACTTCAATTAGATAAGTTAGAAGAAAAGAATAAAGAGTTAGTTGAAAAAATCAATTATCTTGAAGAGACTATCTCTGAGATAAATGAAAAGAAACTTTTAACTGAAGATAATCCAACTTTACCTGGAGATCCATCAACAAATAATTCTTCAGATGGATTAACTCCTTTAGATCAAAAGTTTGCAACACTTGATGATCTTCAAAATCATTACAGACTATTCATTAACAGAATCCAACAGCAGATTGCTACCATTGGTGGTGGTGGTGCTGGATTCATCAAAGACCTTGATGATGTTACCTTTGACGCTGGAATAGGTACAAATAAACTTCTGATTTATAATGGTAGTAAGTGGGTTGGCATTGCCAGTACTGCTTTAGGTGGTGGCAGTTCATCGGTTGGTGCAGGGGGCACATGGGCAACAACCTCTGCTGGTATTCATACTACCAAGAATGTTGGTGTTGCAACCACTGCAAGATCTGATTTTGCACTTTATGTTGGTGGAGATCAGTACGTTGATGGTAACATCACTATTGGTGGAACAATCACATATGAAGATGTAAAGAACGTAGATTCTCTTGGTATCGTCACTGCTAGAACTGGTGTTGATGTTTTAGCAGGTGGTATTAATGTAACTGGAGTTTCTACATTCAATAGTGTCGTAAATTTTGCCGGTGATATCAATGGAAACGTAACCATTGTTTCTACTGATAGTGGAAGTTCTGCCGCTCCAGAACTAACACTCTATAGAAATAGTGCATCACCTGCTCCTGGTGATTATCTTGGACAAATTATGTTCAAGGGTGAAAATAGCAATGGTGGTGAAGAGAATTATGCAAAGATAACCGGTAAAATTAGAGATGAAACTCTTGGAACTGAAGATGGGCAGATTGAAACAGCTATCAAGGGTAACGGTTCATTTACTATTGTAAGTCGTCAAAGACACGATGAGTTACAACTAATTAACGGTGTTGGATTAAACGTTGATGGAGATACAACACTTAGTACAACTTCTGCAACTTCCCTGACTGCATCAGCAGCATTTTATATGCCACAATACACAACTGCAGCAAGAGACGCAGCATCTTTTAATGAAGGTGCAATGATTTATAATACAACAATTAAAAAAATGGAGTTCTATGACGGAACTAATTGGATAGTACTGCCTGGTATGACTCTTGGACTTACTGTGGCACTTGATGGATGATAAATAATAAGGAGTATTTACTCTTTTGATGGCTAAGAACGGACGTTGCCCTGCAGGACAATATTACTGTTACACTGATAAAAAGTGTAAACCAATCCCTAAAGGATTTAGGGTTGTGGGACCTGCTGGAATGCTCCGTAAAGAAAATGGACACTCTGTTGATGATGATACCGAAACCAAGAAAAATGGTAACGGTAATGGCAATGGAAATGGTAATGGTGGAGGAGTAAGTGAGTCGAAAAGTGGTGATTCTTCTCTGCGTGACTGGTTTGGCAAGAGTAAGTCTTCTGATGGGAAGCCTGGTTGGGTTCAATTGGGTGGTAAATACGCAGGAAAACCCTGTGCAAAGCAACCAGGACAAACCACAAAACCAAAATGTGGATCCAGCAAAATGAAACGCAATCTCTCTAAAGATGAGGAGGAAGCAGCATTCCGTCGTAAAAATCGTCAAGATCCAAATCCAGATCGCAAAGGGAAGGCAATTAACGTGAAGACTGAAGAAAAAGACCATGAAGTCTCTATGGCACAATCTCAATTAAGTAGTGTTGAGAAAGATGTCAAGGCACTGAAGAAGAAACTTGGCAA
>JGI11705J14877_10001600_pt1 | contig 12825 bp, 12 predicted proteins | sample Etolaghawater15m_FD_14877 | JGI IMG/M metagenome (IMG submission 14877) | reverse complement strand
CCGGATGTTTGGATTCCAAGCGGCGGGCTCGGCGCCGTTCATCATCGGGGAGCGGGTCAAGAACCCCGACACGATTGCCACGGCCATCCGGATNGGNAACCCTGCNTCGTGGGACTTGGCGCTTGCCGCCCGNGAGGACAGCAACGGCTACTTCGGNGCGATTGACGATCAGGGAATTCTTGCCGCCCACAAGCTTCTCGCCAAAGAGGTCGGTGTTTTTGTGGAACCGTCCTCGGCGATCAGCGTTGCCGGGTTTTTGGAGCGCGCTGAAGCAGGGGTGCTCGAAAAAGGCGCCACCGTCGTGTTGACGGTGACCGGCCACGGGTTGAAAGACCCCCAGTGGGCTCTGAAAAACGCGGATGGTTCTGACGCCGAACCGACCAAAGTCCCCGTCGATGTCGCACACATCGCCGAGGTTCTGGGATTGAAGGCCGGCGCATGACGAAGACTCTGCCAATGGGGCGCCATGTGGTGGTGGAGGTTCCCGCGACGACGGCCAACCTAGGCCCTGGTTTTGACACCCTCGGAATGGCTCTGACCATCCATGATCGCCTGAGTGCGACCGTGGTGGAGGGCTCCGGCGTTCGCGTTGATGTCCACGGTGTGGGCGAGGGCGACGTCCCGACTGATGAAACCAACCTGATTGCTCGCTCGATGGCGCACGCATTTGCGTCCAAAAAAATTGCGATGCCGGGCATTCATATGGAAGCCCACAATGTGATTCCCCACGGTCGAGGACTGGGGTCCTCAGGGGCAGCAATCGTGTCCGGTGTGATGGCGGCGAAAGGTCTCTTGGAGGGCATTGCGGAGTTCAGCTCCTCTGAGCTGCTGGCTCTCGCCACCGATATGGAGGGCCACCCCGACAACATTGCTCCCTCGCTGTTTGGTGGGTTGACGATTGCGTGGATGACTGACCAGGGCCCGAAGCACAAGAAACTCAGCGTCCACCGCGGTGTCTCGCTGGTGGTTGCTGTGCCCGAGGACGCGAGCATGTCCACCCAGTTGGCGAGAAGCCTCCAGCCAGAGACTGTCCCTCACCAAGATGCGATTTTCAACCTGTCGCGATCAGCCCTGCTGATTGCGGCCCTCATTCAGAGCCCGGAGCTGCTCTTTGAAGCCACCGAGGACCGACTCCACCAGAATTATCGGGCGAGTGCCATGAAAGACACCGATGCGCTCCTGCAGAAGCTACGCGCCAAAGGATATGCCGCAGTGGTGTCCGGCGCTGGCCCCTCAGTCTTGATTTTGTGCTCAGATCCGGGGCAGCGCTTGGATATCGCGGGGCTTGTGGATGCTCATCAGGGAGGTACGTGGACGAGCCACATGCTGACCGTCGATGAGCGAGGTGCTACAGTGGAGGAAGTTCCGGCGCTCGCCGACTGACCCCAGTTAGCGCTCCGGATCGCCTCATCACTACAACGCCACGTTCGTTCAACGGCGTGAGGGTCCACCGTGACAGAGGGAGCCAAGGCTCCATCGGACCACACAGCGTCAAGTAGATGCGGGCAAATCTGATGCCGCAGTCGCGGCGTATTAACAAGGAGAAAACGTGGATTCAGAGAATCAAGAATCAACCCCTGAGGCAACCGAAGCACCCGCTTCGACTCCCAGGAAGCGTGCCCCCCGTCGAGTGGTCTCAACAGATCTTCCCGACAAGGGCGCCGATGCAGCCGCTGAGAGCAAGCCTGCAGCCAGCAAATCAGCAAAGAACACAGAGAACACTGAGGGCGGTGCGGAGAAGCCCACCACAGAGCGTCCCCGTCGTCGCCGTCCCGCAGCCGACAAGAGTGAGTCCGCTGCTGAGTCTGACTCCTCAGAGTCATCAGATGGCTCTGAGAGCTCCGACGACAATGGCGACGGTGGCGGCTATGGCCGTGGCCGCGGTCGTGGTCGCGGACGTGACCGTCGACGCGGTGGCCGCAGTGGCTTCAGCGAAGATGGCGAACCAGAAATTTCTGATGATGACGTCCTGATTCCGATTGGCGGAATCCTGGACGTCCTCGACAACTACGCCTTTGTGAGGACCCAGGGATACCTTCCTGGACCCACCGATGTGTATGTGTCTCTGGGCCAGGTCAAGAAGTACAACCTGCGAAAGGGTGACGCCGTCATTGGGGCCATCCGTCAGCCTCGAGAGGGTGAGAACCAGGGACGCCAGAAGTACAACGCTCTGGTGAGTGTCGACACCGTAAACGGTCAGAGTGTTGATGAGGCCGCTCACCGCGTGGACTTCCAGGCCTTGACCGCCGTGTACCCCACCGAGCGGGTTCGACTGGAAACCGCCAAGGATGAGCTTGCCGGCCGGATGGCCGATGTGTTCACCCCCGTGGGTAAGGGCCAGCGCGGTGTGATCGTGGGACCCGCAGGGTCTGGCAAGTCACACATGGTGGCGGCCATGGCGGCAGCTGTTGCTCAGAACGCTCCTGATGCTCACCTCATGGTGGTTCTGGTCGATGAGCAGCCTGAAGCCATCACCGAAATGCAGCGCGGAGCGAAGGGTGAGGTCATTACCTCCACCTTCGATCGCTCCGCCGATGACCACACCACCATTGCGGAGCTCGCGATTGAGCGCGCGAAGCGTCTGGTGGAGCTCGGTCACGACGTTGTGGTGTTCCTGGACTCGCTGACCCGTCTCGCTCGTGCCTACCAGCAGAGCATCGGCGGGACCAGCCGCGGTGGAGGATCAGACTCGGCCTGGGTCTACCCCACGAAGAAGCTGTTCGGTGCTGCCCGTAACGTGGAGGGTGGCGGCTCGCTGACCATTATCGGAACGTTATCGCTGGACACCGGCATGAGCCTGGATGATGTTGTGGCCAACGAACTCTCGGGCACAGCAACCATGGAGCTGCGCCTGAGTCAGGATGCAGCCGCATCTCGTCTCTTCCCCGCAGTGGATCTTCGTCACTCGGCAACCCGCAAGGATGACCAACTTCTCTCCGCTGATGAGGCCCGCGCGAGCGCGGACATCCGTCAGGGTGTCGGAGCCATGGATTCTCTTGCCGGATTGCAGAGCGTTCTCGAGGGCATGAAGTCCACGGCCTCGAACGTCGAGTTCCTGGTTGCTATGCCGAAGAAGTTCTAACAGAGGCATCACCCAATGTTTGAGTCTGTTGACGCGTTGATTGCGGAGTACGCCGAGCTTCAAGAGAAGCTTGGCGACCCCGCAGTTCACGCTGATCCAGGCCGCTCGAAGAAATTGAATCGACGCTTCGCTGAGCTCTCCAAAATCATTGCCGCTCACGAGCGGATGACATCGCTCACCGACGATCTTGCGGCAGCGAAAGAGTTCGCCAGCGAAGATGCGTCGCTGGCTGCTGAAGTCCCCGCGCTCGAAGAGGCTCTCGTGGAGGCAACCGAAATACTTCGTTCGCTCTTGATTCCCCGAGATCCCGATGACGGTCGTGACGCGATCATGGAGATCAAAGGTGGCGAGGGTGGCGAGGAATCGGCTCTCTTTGCAGCGGATCTTCTCCGGATGTATTTGCACTACGCGGAGTCCAGAGGGTGGAAGACCGAGGTCTTAGATAAGACCGAGAGCGACATGGGTGGGTTCAAAAACATCCAGGTCGCCATCAAGTCTTCCGCAACAGACCCGGCGGAAGGTGTCTGGGCGAGCCTCAAGTATGAGGGTGGTGTTCACAGGGTGCAGCGTGTTCCGGTGACGGAGTCTCAAGGGCGCATCCACACCTCCACGACCGGTGTGTTGATCTTCCCCGAAGTGGATGAACCCGAAGAAATCGATGTCAACCCCAACGATCTAAAAATCGATGTGTTTCGATCCAGTGGCCCCGGTGGTCAGTCGGTCAACACCACTGACTCCGCGGTGCGGATTACTCACCTCCCGACGGGGATTGTGGTGTCGATGCAGAACGAGAAGAGCCAGATTCAAAACCGCGAAGCCGGCATGCGCGTGCTGCGCGCACGCTTGCTTGCTCGCCAGCAAGAGGAAATCGCGGCGGCCGCCTCTGATGCGCGGAAGAGCCAGATTCGAGGGATGGATCGCTCGGAGCGCATCCGCACCTATAACTTCCCCGAGAACCGAATTGCTGATCACCGCACCGGCTATAAGGCATACAACTTGGACCAGGTCATGAATGGCGCTCTCGGTCCCGTAATCACCTCCTGTATTGAAGCCGATGAGGCAGAACGGCTGTCAGCTCTGGGCGACCCTGCATGAGTCTTGCGACTGTGCTCGCAGACACCACGGCACGGCTTACTCGTGCGGGTGTGACCTCACCCGCTGTGGACGCTGAGTTCCTGCTCGCGCATGTGGTGGGGATGAGTCGTGGGGAGGTGCTGGCGAAAGTTCACCAAGGGTTTGAGCTCACCGACGCGCAGGCCGCTGATTTTGAGGCGCTGGTGGTGAGGCGCGAGGCGAGAGAGCCACTGCAGCATCTGCTCGGCAGTGCACCCTTTATGTCGTTTCAGGTTCGGGTGGGTCCGGGAGTTTTTGTGCCACGGCCCGAAACCGAGTCTCTTGCGGAGAGAGCAATCCAGACCGCGTCCACCATGGCAGTCGGTGACGGTGGGCTTCGCATTATGGATCTCTGCTCCGGTAGCGGTGTCCTGGCCATTGCTCTAGCGAGAGCAATTCCGCACGCCACCGTCGAGGCAGTCGAGGTCTCTGATGAGGCCCTGCCCTACCTGGTTCAGAACGTGGCGGATCTAGCCCCGGAGGTTGTGATCACCCACGGCTCCCTCGAGTCCTTTGCCTCGGGAGTTGCGCCCGCGAGCTTGGACCTCATCGTGTCAAACCCGCCCTATGTTCCCGATGCTGAGACCCCCAACGAACCCGAAGTTCGGAACCATGACCCACGTCTTGCTCTCTATGGCGGTGAGGACGGGCTTGATCTGATTCGCGTCCTTGCGGAGGCTGCGTCCAGGGCACTTCGCCCTGGGGGAGTGGTGATGCTCGAGCACTCCAATCTTCAGGGTGCAGCAGTCCGGGATGTGCTGGAGATTCACGGGTTTCGAACAGTGTCCACCGAACAAGACCTTGTCGGTCGAGACCGCTTCACCCAGGGTTATCGACCCTAGGAGCGAGACGCCACAAAAGCCGTGATGGCCTCTTTCACACTGTCGCCGGTGTCGGAGGGGGAGAACCATTTCGAGGTAATGCCCACCTCTTCTGCGCCTCGGATGTTATCCGGGTGGTCATCCACAAAGAAGGTGTCTGTGCTCTCAGACCCATAGCGCTCCAAAACCCGAGAGAACACGGTGGGGTCGGGCTTTCTTGCCCGGTAGTGCGCGGTGGCAAACATGTGCTCGCCAAACAGGGCCACCAAATCCGGAGCCACCTCCTGAAGGTGCTCACCAATCAGCATTCCATTATTGGTCAAGAGAGTAACTTGGCCGTGCTTCGACGCATGCGAGACAGCGTCGGCAACGTCGGGGCGAAATTCCATCGCGGCCTTACGAATATCGACCCAGGTTTGGCGCGGGATGGAGGAGCCAAAAGCTTCATTCACCAGACGCAGGTATTCATCCCCTGTGTCGGGATCTCCCGCCTCCGCTTTCCACTCACCATCGTCGTGCCACCACCGAGCGCGCAGGTCATGAAAGTCGTGACCGGTGAGCTCTGTCAGGGACTCCATACGGATGCGCCAGTGGTAGTCATAGAGGACGTTATCCATGTCAAAAATAAACAGCATGATGGTCCAAGCCTAGGCCCCAGGGTCACAGGACACTCCCGAACTACACTGGGGGTGTGGGCGCTGTCATGATCGATTCCTCCGACCCTCTCGCGTGGGAAGAGGGTCAGCGTGTTGCCCTGGAACCCCTGAAGGCCGGTCAGAGCATCATCATGCCAACCGACACGGTCTACGGCATTGCCTGTGACGCTTTCTCCCCCACAGCGGTCAACACCCTGCTCGCCCACAAAGGACGCGGTCGGCATATGCCACCGCCGGTGTTGGTTGGCTCTGCTGATGATGCGAGGACACTTGCGCGCTCGATCCCCCCTGGAGTTGGCCTACTCATGCAGGAGTTCTGGCCCGGTGGCGTCACTGTTATTGTCGAGGCCGCCCCCGAGGTCGAGTGGGACTTGGGCGACACTGGGGGAACCGTCGCTATTCGGATGCCAGACCACCCTGTGGCGCTGGACTTGCTGCGGGTGAGCGGACCCTTGGCGGTGTCCAGCGCAAACCTCACCGGTCAGCACTCTGCGGTGACCGTGACCGAAGCGTATGAGCAGTTTGGTGACGCACTCGAGGTCTACATTGATGCGGGACAGGTCGGTCAGGCCTACGCTGATGCACCGGGTAACCCCGGCAGCACGATTGTGGATGCGAGCGAGCTGGATTCGGGGGGACCCTGGCGGGTCGTGCGCCACGGCGTTGTGCCGTACGAGGACATTCAAGCCGTGACCGGCGGAGTGTGGGAACAGTGAGTTTCTACCTGGTCGTTGTGGGCACAGCGATAGCGGTGAGCTTCTTGTTGGCCTTGGCTCTGTGGCAATTGGGTATTCGCTACGGCTGGCACCGAGAAATTCGACCGCGAGACGTTCACCAGGAACCCACCCCGAGGCTTGGCGGAATCGCGGTGTATGTCGGAATGGTTCTCGCTGCACTGGTGGCGAGCCAGGTTCCCCAGTTCGAGGAAGTGTTCGCGAACCCGAGACCGATCATCGCGGTGTTTGTGGCGGGGCTGATCGTGGTGGCCCTGGGGGTTGTCGATGACCTCATTGACCTGGACTGGTTGACGAAGCTGTCCGGACAGTTCATCGCTGCTGGTGTGGTGGCGTGGCAGGGGGTTCAAATCGTGTCCATCCCTGTGGGCGGAATTACCCTGTTTTCCCCCACGCTCTCGATTGTCCTCACCGTGCTGGCCATTGTGTTGGTGATGAACGCCGTCAACTTCATTGATGGTTTAGACGGGTTGGCAGCCGGTGTTGCCCTGATCTCCAACGGGGTGTTCTTCCTCTATGCCCTGGTGCTGTCTCTGGGAGAGGGGGGAGCGCCCTACTTCGGCCTGGCCACACTCCTCGCTGTTTTGCTCGTGGGGTCGCTGCTGGGGTTCTTGCCCCTGAACTGGCATCCCGCGAAGTTGTTCCTCGGCGACTCGGGCGCCCTTTTGGTGGGCCTCATTATGTCGGTGAGTGCCATTTCGGTGACCGGCCAAATAGATCCCGGTGCGATTAGCCCCACCCAGTTGTTGCCCGCCTTCTTGCCGGTGATTCTTCCCCTGGCTGTGTTGATTGTTCCCCTGGTGGATTTTTCTTTGGCTGTGGGGCGCAGGCTTCGCCGCGGAATGTCGCCCTTTGATGCCGACCGGGCCCACCTGCATCACCGACTCCTGGACATGGGTCACTCCCACCGCCAAGCGGTCTTGATTCTCTACTCCTGGACGGCGGTGTTGGCCATTGGAACCCTGATGTTCCTCTTTGTTGACTGGTATGTGGCAGTGGGCATCATTGTGGTGGGTCTCATCGGGTCCACCGTCGTCACGTTGTCTCCCGATAACCGAGCACCGAACGACCCGTTGTCCGTGGAGGAAGGAACCCCGTCATGACTGTGTCCCAGATTGCCAAGCGAGCGTTGCTCGCCGGAGTTGTTGTCACCTCCATCATCGCCATCATTGCCGCCACAGCGGGCGCCCTGATCTCCGGGCTTGCGGGGATGTTGGGCGCTTTTGTGGGGGCCGCTCTGGGTTTCGCGCTCCTCGGGCTCACACCACTGAGCATCATGTGGGGCTTCAGACTCGGCAAGGGTGACGTCTTGTCGCCGGGGTTCTTTAGTGCGGTGCTCGGAACCTGGCTGCTCAAGTTTGTGGTCTTCCTGGCGGCAGTTTTATGGCTGGGGGATCAGCAGTGGCTGGATCGCCTGGTGTTGTTCATCACCATCGTGGCGTCCGTGGTGGCCTCACTGGTCACCGACCTGGTGGTGGTGGCTAAATCACGCATGCCCTACGTGTCCGACATCACTCTGCCGGGAGATACCCCGAAAGATTAGTGTCCGGTAAGTGGCGCGATGAGCCGAGATATCAGAGACCTGCGCCCCGTTCGCTGCTCAATCCGGTCAGCAAGGTCAACACCCATAATTGCGGCGGTGGCTCCGAGGTAGCGCAGGGGTTCCACCTCCCACTTGGGTGAGCGGTGTCCCACAAACGGCAACGTCGTGCGCTCGGTGGTGTTGCCCAACGCCAGGTCAGCCAGGGTGAGCCCTGCCAGATGAGACAGCCCCACACCGTCTCCCACATAACCGCCGGCTCGACCGATGCCGGTAGCGGTGTCGAGGGTGACCGAGGCGTGCCAGTCCCGGGGAACACCCAACACCCCACCCCAGGTGTGGGTGATGGCGGCATCTCCTATCTGCGGAAACATTTCTTTCAGCGTCGTTTCCAGTGCCTGGAACACACGAGGCACCCGATCAAACTCCGGTGAGATGGTGCTACCCCAGTGATACGGCGCACCACGTCCCCCAAAGGCGATCCGGTTATCCGAGGTCCGCTGGCCATAAATCACGAGGGATCGGAAGTCCGAGAACGTCATGCCGTGAGGCATACCAATGTCGTCAAAGACGGCGTCGGGGAGTGGCTCGGTCGCAATCATCAGCGAGTAGAGCGGCAGTGAGGCTCTCCTGGTCGGGCGAAGCTGGCTTCGATAGCCCTCCATGGCGTCGATGATGATGTCACCGCGAACGTCCCCAGCGTCCGTCGTCACAACTCCTGGACGGTAATCGATGACGGCGGTTTTCTCCGCAATACGAACACCGGCAGCATCAGCGGCTCTCGCAAGCCCCCGGACCAATTTGGCGGGGTGAATCCTGGCACACGCGGGATCAAACACTGCGCCCTGGGTATGGGTTGCCTGCAGGGTGTCCGCCGGCTCCCGCCACTCCGGGGTGTCCGCGGGGAGCAGTGCAGCCTCCTCCAGGGCGGCTGCAGCTCGTTGACGGTGGATGTCCGCTCTCGCCAGGGAGGTTGTCCCGCCCTGAACAAAGTCACAGTCAATGTCGAGCGTGGCGGCCCAGGCGCCGACCGAGGGCACGCAGTCGACCATTGCCTGGCGCATCGCGGTGGCGGCTGGCACTCCGTGCTTCTGGATGAGTGCTCGGGTGCTGGTGGGGAACAGTGCGGAAACCCAGCCCCCGTTTCGACCAGAGGCGCCAAAGCCCGCAATCTCTTTCTCCAGAACCAGCACTTTGGTGGTGGGGGATTGCTCCACCAGAGACAGTGCCATCCAGAGTCCTGTGTACCCGGCACCCATGATGATGACATCCCAGTGCGCGGAGCGCTCAGCAGGGCTGAGAGATGACCGCGGCTGGAGGTCATCTCCCACGCCCTCATGCCAGAGCGACAGGCTTCGGTAGTCCGTCACGGAGGCTAGATCAGCTTGGACGCCCGGGTCAGCACATCGCGCAGGATGGCCTCGATTTCGTCAAACTCCGCTGGCCCGATGGTGAGCGGCGGTGCCAACTGAATCACCGGATCTCCCCGGTCATCCGCGCGACAGTAGAGGCCTGCCTCAAACAGTGCTTTGGAGAGGAAGCCGCGGAGAAGTTTTTCGGACTCTTCATCCGAGAAGGTCTCCTTGGTCACCTTGTCCTTGACCAGCTCAATGCCAAAGAAGTATCCCGCTCCTCGAACATCTCCGACGATCGGGATGTCGAGCAGGCGCTCCAGTGCCGCGCGGAACTTCGGGGAGTTCTTGCGCACGTGCTCGTTGATGCCCTCTTCTTCGAAGATCTTCAGGTTCTCCAGTGCCACCGCAGCAGACACCGGGTGTCCACCGAAGGTGTAGCCGTGGTAGAAGGTGGTGTCGCCCTGAGCGAAGGGCTCAAACAGCCGGTCGCTGGTAATCATCGCGCCAATGGGGGAATACCCGCTGGTCATGCCCTTGGCGCAGGTGATGATGTCGGGGACATAGTCAAAAGCGTTGCAGGCAAACACCTCACCGATGCGCCCAAAAGCACAGATCACCTCGTCGCTGACCAGCAACACATTGTGCTTGTCACAGATCTCTCGAACCCGCTGAAAATATCCAGGCGGTGGGGGGAAACAGCCACCGGAGTTCTGGACGGGCTCCAAGAACACGGCGGCAACGGTGTCGGCGCCCTCAAACTCGATCATCTCTTCGATGCGGTTCGCCGCCCACAATCCAAATTCTTCTTCGGTCCCGCCGGGGAAACCCATTTCTTCTGCGCGGTAGTAGTTCGTGTTGGGAACACGGAAACCACCGGGCGTGAGGGGCTCAAACATGGCTTTCATGGAGGGAATACCGGTGATAGCCAGTGCTCCCTGAGGTGTGCCGTGGTAGGCCACGAAGCGGGAGATAACTTTGTGCTTCATGGGGTGACCCTTGAGCTTCCAATACTGTTTTGCCAGCTTGAATGCGCTCTCAACGGCTTCACCACCACCGGTGGTGAAGAAGACCTTGTTTAGATCTCCTGGTGCGTAATCGGCCAGCTTGTCCGCAAGCTCGATAGCTGCCGGGTGAGCGTAGGACCAGAGTGGGAAGAACGCGAGTTGCTCTGCTTGCTGCCTGGCAACCTCCGCGAGACGGGCACGTCCGTGTCCGGCGTTGACCACGAACAAACCCGCGAGACCATCGATGTAGCGTTTGCCCTTGTCGTCCCAGATGTGGTGGCCGTTGCCTTTGACGATGACGGGGACGTCAGCGCCACCCGAGAGNGGGCCCTGACGGGTGAAGTGCATCCAGAGGTGATCGCGGGCCTTGTCCTGCAGCGTCTCTGGCTTCTTGCCGCGCCTCGCCTTCTTCGGCGTGACGTGCTTCAGCGGAGTCTTCAGTTTCAGTTTGTCGATAATCGTCATCGTGTTCCCCAGTCGTAGTGTTCTTTTTCTAGTGATAGGTAGGTAAAGGTTTCGGTGTCCACGACACCGTCAATGGTCCGGATTGAGCCGTGCAGAATCTCCCTCAATTCGTGATCATCCACACAGACAATTTCGGCGAGGATGTCAAAGCGTCCCGTGGTCAGCACGAGGTAGTCCACCTGGTCGATGGCTTTCAGAGTGTTGGCAACCTTCCGGGCGTCGCCATTCACGCGGATGCCAATCATGGCTTGGCGCTGGAACCCCAGTTGTGCGGGATCCGCGACCGCCACAATTTGCATGATGCTGGCATCGGTGAGCTTGCTGACTCGCTGTCGAACAGCCGCTTCGCTCAGGCCAACGGCTTTGCCAATTTCGGCGTAAGACTTCCGGCCATCGCGCTGGAGCTGGCTGATGATTTCCTTCGAGGAATCATCCAGAGCCACAGCCCGGGTCGACGCTGATTTCGGCATAGTGTGATTTTCGCACTCTTTTACCGTTTATGCAATCGAAAACACACCATAATGGCATTTTCTCAACGAAATAATGACCCAAAGGGCCCCTAGACCTCCGGCTTCATCCTGAGTTAGGGTATCCCCATGACTACACGCACACTGAAGAATTTCGTTAATGGCTCCTATGTCGAGGCCAAGGGCAAGGACGCCCTCGAGCTCGTCGACCCGGCAACCGAGGAGGTGTACGCGCACTCGCCGATTTCCTCTGCGGCAGATATCGATGCTGCTTACCAGGCAGCGCAGGCCGCTTTCGAGAGCTGGGGGGACACCACACCGGGAGAGCGTCAACTCGCACTGTTCCGCATTGCGGATGAGATGGAGAAGCGTGCGGATGAGTTTGCGGACCTAGAGTCCCAGGACACCGGAAAGCCCCGCACCACACTCGTCGATGACGAAATCATGCTCAGTGTCGACCAGATTCGATTCTTTGCCGGTGCTGCCAGAAACCTCGAGGGTCGAAGCGCTGGCGAATACATGGCGGATCACACCTCCATGATTCGCCGGGAGCCCATCGGTGTTGTCGGCCAGGTCACTCCCTGGAACTATCCGTTGAACATGGCGGTGTGGAAATTTGCTCCCGCGGTTGCCGCCGGGAACACCACCGTGCTGAAGCCTTCCGACACCACTCCGCAGAGCACCCTGCTGCTGGCGGAGATTTGCTCGCTCCACCTGCCCGCCGGTGTGGTGAACGTGATCACCGGAGACCGCACCAGCGGTGCCGCGATGATTGACCACAAGATTCCGCAGATGGTGTCGATCACCGGCTCGGTTCGCGCCGGCATGGAGGTGGCGAAAGCTGCCTCGACCGATCTCAAGCGTGTTCACCTGGAGCTCGGTGGAAAAGCACCCGTCGTCGTCTTTGATGACGCGGACATCGAGAAGGCTGTCGAGGGTATTGGAACTGCCGGGTATTTCAACGCCGGTCAGGACTGCACCGCAGCCACCCGAGTTCTCGTCCACAAGGACGTCCACGACGAGTTCGTGGCTGCCCTCAAGAAGTGGATTGCTGCGAACGTGCAAACCGGTCTGCCCAGTGACCCGGACACCTTCTATGGTCCGGTCAACAACCACAACCAGATGACCCGCGTCATGGGCATGCTTGACGCTCTGCCAAAAAACGCCACAATCGAGACCGGTGGTGTTCGGAAGGGCGACAAGGGCTACTTCATTGAGCCCACCGTGGTCACCGGCTTGAAGCAAAAAGATGACGCGATTCAAACGGAGATTTTTGGTCCGGTCATCACTGTTCAGCCCTTCACACAGGAGAAGGAAGCCATGCAGATGGCTAACGATGTTCTCTACGGTTTGTCCTCCAGCGTGTGGACGAGAGATCACGGCCGCGCGATGCGCTTCGCCAAGGGCCTCGACTTTGGTACGGTGTGGATCAACTGCCACATCCCCCTGGTTGCCGAGATGCCCCACGGTGGTTTCAAGCACTCCGGCCATGGCAAAGACCTGTCCCAGTATGGGTTCGAGGACTACACCCGCATCAAGCACGTCATGTCGTTTATTGGAGAGTAAGGACAACACCCACCCGAGAGTT
>JGI11705J14877_10001599_pt1 | contig 12825 bp, 2 predicted proteins | sample Etolaghawater15m_FD_14877 | JGI IMG/M metagenome (IMG submission 14877) | reverse complement strand
ATATTCATTCATAATTAATTCATTTTCTTTACTAAACCTTAAAAAAGGAGGATTACATGTTATTAAAAGTTTACAAATTAAAATTCTTGCTGGCTATGCTGCTAGTGCCATTTTTGGCATCTGCTCAACCAACAGGATGGGAGGTACAAACTACACCCTTCCAGCATTTCATTACCGTTAATTCGGCCACACTTACAACTGTTGGCTTACCGGTTTTGGAAGATGGAGATTATATCGGGGTGTTTTTTGACGATGCCGGCACCCTTACTTGTGGTGGCTACATCGAAGTTAACACTGCGGTATCCCAATCACTTAATGCCTATGGTGAATCTCCATTCCCCGCCCCTACACCGGGCTTTGTAATTGGAGAATCTTTCACATGGAAATTTTATGACAATTCCGAAATGGAAGAGTATGATGTTTCTGCTGTTATGACAGGACCACAGGTATGGACCTTGGGTGCTAATTCAGTATTGACTACCCTTAAAGCCTTTGCTATTACAGCATCAGCTACTCCAAACTCATTTGGAACTGGTGGTGGTTTTACTGATTTGGCTTACACCAATCTTACACCTGTAGCTTTCCCTGTTGATTCACAAACATGGTACGATGGTGGTATGAACGTTATTAGTACAGATGCTACAGTAAATGTAGAAGTACTCGAAACCACAGTATTTACAGTTGAAGCTGTAAGTGGTGCAGAAATTGCATCTGCAAGCGTTACTGTTACTGTATCAAACTTTACTGCAGGACCTGACGTAGAAGTTTGCGAAGTGCCTTATCCAATGGCTGTTACCCTTGATGGTGCTGTTGCTACTTCAGGTTACATTGGAATAAACTGGGCAACTTCCGGTACCGGTAACTTTGATAATGCACAAGTTATCAATGCTACTTATAATCCTAGTGAAGACGATGTTGCAAATGGAGTTACACTTACTGTAACTGCACTAAATAATTTTGTTCCTTTTAGCGATGATATGGAACTTACATTTGCTCCTGCTGTTGATATTACGATGTTCCCCGACAAATTATTCCTTTGTGCTGATGCAACTACAATTTTAGAAGTTGCAGATTTTGAAGGTCTTGTAGAGGTTGAGAATGTTAATAATATTCAATGGTCTGTTCTTGACGGAAGTGGTGATTTTGATGATGAAACCATCATTGATCCTACTTACTTCCCAGGAGGTATTGATCTGCTTACATTCGATAATGACGGTTCACCGGTTACCCTGCAAATGCAGGTGTTTTCTAACCTACCATGTGAGGTAGATGAAACCGCAACTGTAGATCTCGTATTTGTTAGAGCTCCTGAAACTGTTTTTGCTGGTGATCCAGCCGGATTCTGTATTGAACCTGGTTTGGAAAGCTATACATTTGCTGATGCAGAAGTTGTTTGGGGTGCTAACCCATGGTTCGATGGTGTTGTTCAACCGGAACTTACAAATAATATTATGTGGGTAAGTTCAGGTGATGGTACTTTCGATGATCCAACACTTGCAAACCCAACCTATTATTTCAGTGCCGCTGAACTTGCAGGTACAGTTACCATTAACTTTACGCTCACAGCTCAAACAATGGAAGCTTGCGAACCCGGTGTTTCTGAAACTTCAATTGTACTTCAGGCTGCACCAACTGCTTATGCCGGACCTGATGCTACCATTTGTGAAGGTGATTCTTACTTCTTTACTGAAGATGATGCTACAAATTACTCATTGATTCAATGGGTTGGTGTTAATGGAACCGGAGATTTTATTCCAAATGAGAATCAACTTCATCCTGAATATGTTCCTTCATTCCAGGATGTTTTGCAAGGATGTGTAACATTACAAATCAATGCTTCTGCTATTGATCCTTGTGTTACTGATGCTTCAGATCAAATGGAACTTTGTATCCAAAAGAATCCTATTGTTGATGCTGGTGATGATGCAACAATTTGTGCAAACGAAACCTTTACAACCAATCCTGATGTTCAATATTCGAATGGTCCGTATATGTGGACTCAAATTGGTGGTGCAGGTGATTTTGATGATCCTACCTTGCTCAACACTACATATACCGCCGTTAATCCTGACGATGCCGGTGCTACAGTTTTCATGACACTTACAGCACAACCCATTGATCCTTGTCAATTGGTTGGTGAAAATACAATGACGCTTACCATATTATGTGCACCCGATGTTTATGCTGGTGAGGATATGACAGTTTGTGAAACTGCAATTCCTGAGCTTGTTGGTGTTGCCTCTTGTGTATCACAAACAATGTGGGCTACAACCGGTGACGGTTATTTCTGCTGTCCAGATGATTTGATTACTACCTACTATCCAGGTCCTAATGATAAAGATGGATGTGTAACCCTTGTATTGATTGGTTACCCACAAGCTCCTTGTTCACTCTACGAACTGGATAAAGTAGATGTTTGTTTCGATCCTGCTCCAATGGTGGATGCTGGTCCTGACAAAACTGTTTGCGAAGGTGAAACTATACAGATAGATGGTATGGCTGCCGATGTATGTGGTATCCAGTGGACTGTAATTGGTGGTAATGGCTACTTCAGCGATGAAACGATTGCCAACCCAACTTATACTCCAAACGGACAAGATTTAATTGCCGGAGTTGTTGAACTGGTTATCAATGGTGCTGGTTGCGATGCCTGTACAGGCGTTTTGGCTGCTGATACCATGGTTCTGACTATTCAGCCGCTTCCTGTTGTTGATATCGAAGAAGATGAAACAACAATTTGCGAAGATGTGGCTTTAGCAACATGTGATCTTAATATTCTTGTTGAAAATAATACAACGGTATCTTGGTCAACATCAGGTGATGGTGATTTTACCAATCTTGCAGAAATATGTACAGATTACACACCAGGTGCTGGAGATATTACAAATGGTACAGTTATTTTAAGTTTAACTGCTCAGCCAATTGACCCATGCACAAGTGTTGCTTCAGATGATGTAATTTTGAATATTCAATATTTACCTACTGTAAATATTATTCCTGCTGATACTACTATTTGTGAGGATCCGGGAATTTTCTGTTTTACTCCTGATAATATCGAATACGGAAATTACAATAATATCCAATGGGCCAGCATTAATGGTTCCGGAGATTTCGATGATGAAAATATTCAATATCCATGCTATACACCAGGCTTTGTTGAATTGCAGCAAGGCTTTGTAAAATTGGCTGTAAACGTTTCACCTGTTGGACCATGTGTAGGTCCTGGTGCTAGCGATACAGTTACGGTTTTCTTCCAGAAGGTTGTAAATATTGAAATTGAGCAAGCTGTTACGCTTTGCGAAGATGCTACATATACCCCTGCACCTTATGTTCTTGAAAATGCCTGTGGCGTTGAATGGACTACTGATGGTGACGGTATGTTTGATGATCCTATGGCCGAGTATCCGGTTTACACCCCTGGTGCAAATGATATTCTTAATGGAACTTTCTTCCTTCACGTAACTGGTATGGGATGTTATGACTGTGGTGATCTTACCCAGGATATTTATGTTACCATTCAGTACAATCCTATTGCTGATGCCGGAGATGATGGCGTTGTTTGTGAAATGGAATGTAACCCACCTTGGAACAATGGAATCTACACTGACTTGAGTGGTTCTGTAATGTATGCAAGTTCATTCGAATGGTCAACTGACGGTGATGGTTTATTTATCCCCGGTGCTGATGTATTAGATCCCGACTATATGTTAGGTGATGGTGACATTGCTGATCCTGATGGTGAAGTTGAATTGTGCCTTACTGCACAACCTATCGATCCATGTACAGTTGCTGATGTTGATTGTATGACTCTTACAATTCAACCATTCCCAATTGCAAACGCTGGTCCTGATCAAACCATTTGTGAAGGTGAAACCGTTCAGTTAGATGGTTCAGCCGAAAACTTTGATGGTGTATTCTGGGATTTCGCATTGTATGGCGAAGGAGATGGTAGCTGGAGTAATCAGATCATCTTAAATCCTGTTTATACTCCTGGTGACGAAGATATTGATCTTGGTTATGTTGAGTTAATTATGGTTGCTTTCCCAATCAGCCCCTGTACATATCCTGATGCTGATAATATGACTGTAACTATTATTCCTCAGCCTGTTGCAGAAGCCGGAATGGATGAAACTATCTGTGCCGGAGAAACATTACAACTCGATGGTAGTGTAACTGATGCAACTGGTGGTTTTGAATGGACTACTAGTGGTGACGGAGCTTTTGACCCGACTGATGTCTTAAATCCGGTTTATACCCCGGGTGCAGCTGATATTCTAGCTGGAACTGTTGAACTTTGCCTCTATGCATATGATGGTTCTGCCTGTGTAGCCGATTATTTCGATTGCATGACTCTTACCATTCTTCCTCCACCGGAAGCTTATGCTGGCGCAGATGCTGTTATTTGTGAAGGAGATACCTATATGATTGCTGATGCAACTGCTGAAAATTACAGTACTGTATTATGGACTGGTGGAGCTGGCGCATTTGATGATGCTACTCTTGTTAATCCAACCTATACTCCTGATGCCTCAGAATTTGGCACTACTGTAGAACTTTGCATTGAAGTAATGCCAACCGATCCTTGTACTGCATCAGTTTCTGATTGTATGGATCTGTTAATAAACGATGCTCCTGCAATTGGTTTCTGTTTTGACGGAGATTTAGCTGCAACAAGTTCAATGTTTGAATATTGCTATGACGAGACCGTTACAGTTACTATTTGCGAAGTTTGGGCTGGTGTTGGACCATTTGATGTATGTTATTCACTGAATGGAGAGCCTGAAGTATGTGTTGATGATGTAGCTGATGGTGGTGAACTATTCTCAGGAGTATTACCTGTAGGTATGCATAGCGTACAAATCACATCAATAACTGATGCCAACGGTTGTACATCTCAAGATGTAAGTCCTTACATGGCTTATGTTACAGTACATCCTGAGCCGGATGCTAATTTCTGTGTAAACGGTGAAGTTGCCGGATACGGTGATGTTTTCACATTCTGCTACGATGAAACAGTAGTTGTTGATATGTGCGAAATCCTTTCAGGAACAGGCCCATTTGATCTTACATGGACACTTGATGGTGATCCTTACTCAGCTGATGATGTAGCTGAAGGCGCTGAACTATTTAACGGTCTGCTTGACGCAGGTACGCATGAGGTAGTTCTTACTTCACTTACAGATGCCAATGGCTGTGTACTTGCAGATCCTTCATTATACACAATGACTATTGTAATTAACGAAGAGCCGGATGCTAATTTCTGCGTTAATACAGTACCTGCAGGATATGGCGACGTATTCGAATTCTGCTATGACGAAACTGTTGTAGTTGATATGTGTGAAATTCTTGCAGGAACAGGCCCGTTCGACGTATGCTGGACACTTGACGGTGGACCGGAAGAATGTATGAATGTTGCTGAAGGTGGTGAACTGTTTAATGATATGTTAGCTGTTGGAGCACACGAAATCGTTCTCACATCAATTACTGATGCGAATGGTTGTGTACTTGCAGATCCTTCATTATATACCATGACAATCATAATTAATGAGGAGCCAGATGCTAATTTCTGTGTAAACGATGTTGTTGCCGGATACGGTGATGTATTCACATTCTGCTACGATGAAACAGTAGTTGTTGATATGTGCGAAATCCTTTCAGGAACAGGCCCATTCGACGTTTGCTGGACAATGGACAATGGTCCTGAAGAATGTTTGAACGTTGCCGAAGGTGGCGAACTATATAATGGTTTATTAGATCCTGGAACACACGTAATTCAACTAACATCAATTACTGATGCCAATGGTTGTGTACTTGCAGATCCTTCAATCTATACAATGACTATTGTAATCAATGAGGAGCCGGATGCTAATTTCTGTGTAAACGATGTAGCTGCCGGATACGGCGATGTATTCACATTCTGCTACGATGAAACAGTAGTTGTTGATATGTGCGAAATCCTATCAGGAACAGGCCCATTCGACGTATGCTGGACACTTGATGCTGGACCGGAGGAATGCATGAATGTTGCTGAAGGTGATGAACTGTTTAATGATATGTTGGCTGTTGGAACTCACGAAATCGTTCTCACATCACTAACTGATGCCAATGGTTGTGTACTTGCTGATCCTTCATTATATACCATGACAATCGTTATTAACGAAGAACCAGATGCTAATTTCTGTGTAAACGATGTTGTTGCCGGATACGGTGATATATTCACTTTCTGCTATGATGAAACTATAGTTGTTGATATGTGTGAGATTCTTGCAGGAACAGGCCCATTCGACGTTTGCTGGACACTGGACAATGGTCCTGAAGAATGTTTGAACGTTGCCGAAGGTGGTGAACTGTTTAATGATTTCTTGGCTGTTGGAACACACGAAATCGTTCTTACATCAATAACTGATGCGAATGGTTGTGTACTTGCTGATCCTTCATTATACACAATGACTATTGTTATTAACGAAGAACCTGCAATTGGTTTCTGTTTTAATGGCGATCTTGCTGAAACAAACGAAACTTACACTATATGCTATGACGACGTAATGGAAGTTACGCTCTGTGAAGTTTGGGCTGGAACTGGTCCTTTCGACATCGAGTATTCATTGAATGGTGATGCTGCTGTTATGCTTATGGATGTAATGCTCGACGATGTATTATTCTCAGATGTATTACCAGTTGGAAATAATACCATTGAAATTGTATCTATTACTGATGCCAATGGTTGTGTTGCAGGTGATGTTACACCGTACATGGCTACTGTAGTTGTAAACGAAGAACCAGATGCTAATTTCTGTGTAAACGATGTTGTTGCCGGATACGGTGATGTATTCACATTCTGCTACGATGAAACAATAGTTGTTGATATGTGTGAGATTCTTGCAGGAACAGGCCCATTCGACGTTTGCTGGACACTGGACAATGGTCCTGAAGAATGTTTGAATGTTGCTGAAGGTGGTGAACTGTTTAATGATATGTTAGCTGTTGGAACACACGAAATCGTTCTCACATCAATAACTGATGCGAATGGTTGTGTACTTGCCGATCCTTCATTATATACTATGACAATCGTAATCAATGAGGAACCAGATGCTAATTTCTGTGTTAACGATGTTGTTGCCGGATACGGTGATGTATTCACATTCTGCTACGATGAAACAGTAGTTGTTGATATGTGCGAAATCCTTTCAGGAACAGGCCCATTCGATGTTTGCTGGACAATGGACAATGGTCTTGAAGAATGTATGAACGTTGCCGAAGGTGGCGAACTATATAATGGTTTATTAGATCCTGGAACACACGTAATTCAACTAACATCAATTACTGATGCCAATGGTTGTGTACTTGCAGATCCTTCAATCTATACGATGACTATTGTTATCAATGAGGAGCCGGATGCTAATTTCTGTGTTAACGATGTTGCTGCTGGATACGGAGATGTATTCACATTCTGTGAAACTGACAACGTTGTTGTTGATATGTGCGAAATTCTTTCAGGAACAGGGCCATTCGACGTATGCTGGACACTTGATGGTGGACCGGAAGAATGTATGAATGTTGTTGAAGGTGGTGAATTATTTAATGATATGTTGGCTGTTGGAACACACGAAATCGTTCTCACATCGATAACTGATGCGAATGGTTGTGTACTTGCTGATCCTTCATTATATACAATGACCATTAATATTCAGGCTGCACCAACTGCAAATGCTGGTGACGATCTGGAAACTTGTGAAGAAGCACCTATTATGTTAGTTGGTACTGCTGAAAACTATGCTTCTGTTGCGTGGTCAGGTGGAGCCGGTTCATTTGATCCGGTTGATGCTCTTGCAACTACCTATACTCCTGCCGCAGGCGAATCAGGAATCGTTACACTTTGCCTCACAGCTCAGCCAATCGATCCTTGTACTGTTGCTGCAGAAGATTGCATGGAACTTACAGTTGTTCTCGGACCTACTGTTGAGCCTATTGACGATATGTCAGTTTGTGATAATGTTCAGTCAGTTACTGTTGAAGTTGTTGCTGCTAATTATAGCAGTGTAATGTGGGAGTCAACATGTGGTTTCTTTAGTGATCCTACATCTCTTGTTACAGAATTCTTCCCAGTTGGAACTGTAGATGATTGTGAGATTTGTGTTACTGTTTACCCAATTAATCCTCCATGTGTGGATGCGGTTTCTGAGTGTTTCACAATTTCATATGTGCCTAGTCCTGTTGCTTATGCCGGTGCTGACGCTACAATTTGCGAAAGCAATGGTGAATATGAATTAGCTGATGCATTTGCTGATAATTACTCAGCATTACTCTGGACTACAGGTGGTGATGGTACTTTCAGTGATGATATGGCACTCAACCCATTCTATTATCCAGGAGCTGGTGATATTCTGAATGGTGCAGCTGTACTTTGTTTAGAAGCTCAGCCTTTGGCTGGTTGTGATATTGCTGATTATGTTTGCATGAACCTCACAATTATTGCTGATCCTGCAATTGAACCTGCTGACCCAGTTGAACTAACTTGCGATAACTATGATTTCGTAATGGGTGAATGGTTGCCATATGCACTCGAACCTGTAGTTACAGGCGGTGCAACTTACCAATGGGAAACCGATGGTGATGGTGTATTTGGTGATGCTACTGCTATGAATACTACCTATACATTAGGTGACCTCTTTGACAAGTGGAATGGCATGATAACCTTAACTTTAACAGTTGAAGGTGCTGGTAATTGCGGCGTAACTGCAGTACAAGATTTCGTGCTGTATGTTCCACAACAAATTATCAAAATTGAGCCTAATACTACATGGAGAGGTATTTCTTCATATGTTGGTAAGGAAACCACTTCTGTAGCTGAAGTTATGGATCCTGTTGTATTGATTCCTGGTTCACAAAGTCTTGTGATCATGATCGATAAGCAAGGTACTTCATTCTGGCCAGTACCAATTCCACCAATCAACAATCTTGGTGATTGGGAACCTATTGGTTACCAGGCTAAATTCAAAGCTGAAGGTTGTTTACCAATATTTGGTGATAATGCCTATGATACCACAAGTCATGTATTCATGGTTGATGGTTCATTTACATACCTGCCAGTTCTTACTAATCAGGAAGTTGTATTGAATGACTTCTTTGCAGATCATTTGGATGATATTCTCTTGATTTACGACTGGTATTCAGGTGACCTTTGGACTCCTGGTCCTGAAATAGATCCTCTTGAGAAGATTGTTCCCGGAAATGCTTATCTGATGGTTAACAAGTTTGGATTTACTCCTTACGAAATTACCTTCCCGGATATCGATCTTCAAGGAAGCATTGTTAGCACTCCATCAACTCCAGTTGCAGCGACCGATAACAGCGGTCCTTGGAATGAAGTTGTAAACACTGCTCAGCCACACTTTATCTTATTTGCTGATGAAGTATTAGCAATGGTTGAGCCAGGTGATATCTTTGGCGCATTTAATCAATACAATGAGTGTGTTGGTGTTGCTGAATTGGAAAACAGGGATGATATGTTCAAACTCCTTGCAATGGGTGATGATCCTGTATCTGAAGAGATTGAAGGTTTCGAGATTGGTGAAAATATGACATTTAAACTGTATCGTCCTTCAACAGGCGAAACATTTAATGTAGCTTTCACTTATGATCCTGAATATCCAAGTTACGATAACCAGTTTGCTGTATATGGTGTTTCAAAAGTTGTTGATTTAACAATGAATACAACATCAATTGGCGAAGGTTTCACCAATAACAATATCAATGTATATCCAAATCCTGCATCGGATGTGCTTAATGTTGCTTCTGATATCAATATCACAAGCGTTACATTAGTTAACCTGGTAGGTCAAGTGGTTTACAGTGATAAAGTTAATGGTACTGACTTACAGATTAATGTTTCGAATTTTGTAACAGGTATTTACATGTTGCACCTTGAAACAGTTAATGGTAATGTTGTTACCAAGCGCGTTTCTGTTGAATAATCATTAAATTGATAATCTTCAAAGGGGCTCACAATTTTGTGAGCCCCTTTTTTTTGTAATTATTATTAACGAAAGTTGCGATGGAAACCCCAAAGTTGTAATTTTACCAACAATTTTACCAATAATAAGGAACAAAATGAAATTAAATATTGTAGTACTTGTATATGGAATTCTTGCATTTGGAACATATTTTACCGGATATAGTCAGGGTTTGCCACCTGGCTGGGAATATAGTCCAACTCCTGTCAATCACATCATATCAGTTCCACTAACAAGCGAACCAAATATTAATGGTGTATTATTAAATCCCGGAGATTGGATTGGCGTTTTTTTTACGAACGATGACGGTGACCTTGCCTGTGGTGGTGCTACTGAATGGTTGGGTGATCAAAATACTGGGATCATTGCTTTTGGTAACGATAGTTTTACCGGAATTAAAGATGGCTTTGCCTCCGGCGAGACAATTACCTATCGGTTTTATTCCTGGTCGGTTCAAAAAGAATATGATGCCGAGGCTATATGCAACGATAATCTACCTGTTACTTGTAGTGTTTTTATTTCGAATGGATTGTCGGGTTGCGATTCAATATGGGCCAATGGATTTTATATTGTCGCCTCTGCAACTCCTGATGAAATATGTTCAGGAAGTAATACACAACTTTTGGTTCAGCCATCAGGTGGCTCAGGTAACTATTCATACTCCTGGACTTCAGTACCTGCCGGATTCGCTTCAAGTATTGCCAACCCAATAGCTTCACCTGGAATTAATACCACATTTTTTATCGCAGTTCAGGATGTCGATGAGATACTCGAAACCAGTATTTTAGTTAATGTCTATCCACAACCTATATCAAATGCAGGTGTAAATATTACAGTTTGTGAAGACTCTACAGTAAGTCTATCCGGAGAGCAATCCAATGGTTCCGGATTTTTTTGGAGTACGAATGGAGATGGTTCTTTTAATAATATAAATTTGCTATCGCCACAATATACTCCCGGGCCAATGGATATTGATAATGGGGATGCTGAGCTAACGCTTACGGTAAATCCTATAGATCCTTGTTTAATACCTGCAGAATCATCAATGGAACTTACAATTATTGGCTTTCCGGTTGTTGATGTTGGAGAAAACCAGACTGTTTGTGAGGATGAGAATGTTTTCGCATCAGTTACACTGTTGAATGCTATCGAATTGATATGGTCAACTACTGGAGACGGTACCTTTAGCAATCCTACCCAAATTGAAACGCAATATTTTCCGGGACCATCCGATATCCAAAATGGTAGTGTTGAATTATCGACCAACGCCTTCCCACTTTCTCCATGCACCGGAACAAGTAGTGATAGCTTTCAGGTAGTTTTTGGTTTACTGCCCGAAGTTTATGCTGGTGAAGATCAGCTTGTATGTGAGGCTAATGAAGTACTGCTTTCAGGAAGTGTAATGAATGAATCTGGTTTTGTTTGGGAAACAACTGGTGATGGTACTTTTATAAATGCTAATGAAATTGAAACATCTTATTTTCCGGGAATTCTTGATATTGATGAAGGTACAGTCGATGTTGTTTTGTCTGCAGAAGCCATAGAACCCTGTAGTGTTGGTGCTTCCGATGTACTAACAATAACCATCATTAAAAACCCTGATGCTTTTGCCGGTAACGATGCAACCATTTGTGAAACTGCTAATTTACAACTTAATGGAGCAGCTGCTAATTTTGATGATGTTTTATGGACATCCTCCGGCGATGGCACTTTTACCGATCCAAATAACTTAAGCACGATTTATCATCCCGGGGAAAATGACATTCAAAATACAATGACGAATATTGTTCTGATTGCTGAACCCCTGTTCCCTTGTGTATTGCAGAATGTGGATAGTCTTGTCACATATTATGAATTTCTTCCCAATGCAGTTGCAGGAAGTGATGTTAGTATTTGTGAAAATGATATTTTACAACTTAATGGTAGTGCATCAAATTTTGATGAAATATTGTGGACAACTTCAGGAGATGGCACATTTGCTGATCCAAACAGCTTAAGTACCATTTATCACCCGGGAAGTTTGGATATCCAAAATGGCCAGGCGCATATTGTTTTGCAAGCAGAGCCAATATTCCCGTGTTTATTTCAAGAAGTGGATAGTCTTACCGCATTTATTGAGCTTCTTCCTTATGTAAACGCTGGGTCGGATTTCACAATTCCGGAGGGAGACAGTTTCGAGTGTGATGGTGAAGCTGTTAACTTTTCAGAGATCGAATGGAGCACAAATGGTGATGGGACATTTAATAACACAAATATATTAAATGCAGTTTACACGCCTGGAATTGTTGATATTGCTAATGCCTCTGCTTTACTTACGTTGGAAGCATCGCCAAATAGTCCATGCACAGTTTCAGATTTTGATGATCTTACATTAACAATTGATACACTTGTTGGTATTAATGAATATTCTGATCGTAATGGTCTGTTTGTTTTCCCGAATCCAACAACAGGTATCGTAAACATTAGTTTTGATGAGATTCCTGTATCTGATATGCAGATCAAGCTATATAATAGGGATGGGGGATTGGTATTTGATCAATGGATTTCTAATACTGATTTTTATAATAATCGGGAAATCACACTGGATTTGCCGCAATCAAAAGGGGTCTTTATTTTGCATATTAAGAATGGAGATCAGATCTATTACCGCAAAATTCTGATAGTTGATAATTAGGATTGAAAAGTTTACTAGTTGGATTGAATCTAAATAATTGTTGTTTGTTTTAAAATTATCTTATTTTTGTTTTGTGAAATAATCTAAGTGGCTGATAATGTTAAATTATTGTAAAAGGTAATCTTGAAGAAAGTAAAG
>JGI11705J14877_10001598_pt1 | contig 12827 bp, 14 predicted proteins | sample Etolaghawater15m_FD_14877 | JGI IMG/M metagenome (IMG submission 14877) | reverse complement strand
GGTCACCGCGGACAGGGCACGCAATTGGCGGGTGTAGGCCGGTGCGCGGTTGAAGTTCAACAGCTTTACGTGTGACGAAGCAGGTTCAGCCAGCAACTGATCGATCAGGGCCGATGTTGGCGAGGTGACAAAAAAGGCCGCATCGACATCGCCTGTGATGAGGCTTTCAGCCGCTTCAGATGAGCCCATGTGGAGGATCGTGGGGGCGTCCGTCGACATTTGATTGATGTCGAGCAATTGCTGCGCCACCGCCCAGGTGCCGCTGCCCATGGCACCCGCCGCGATCTTAAGGCCGTTTAAGTCGGTGAGTTTTTCAACGGCTAAATCGGTGCGCACAAAGACCCACAGCGGTTCAAAATAGAGCGAACCCAAGGACACCAGTTCAGGGTTTCGCTCGGCATCGCCGGTGCCGCCTTGAACGAACGCCACATCGGCTTTGTGGGACGCCAGCAGATCAATGTTTTCCAGGGATCCAGCGGTTTCTAAAACGGTTAAGGTAATGCCTTGGCGGGCTAAAATTTCGGCGTAGCGCTTGGCGTAGGCATAGTAGGCGCCGCTGGGACCGCCGCTTGCGATGGTGATTGCGCGGGGCGGAGCAGGTTCGACAAATTGATAGGCAATGCCAAATCCGGCCGCCAAAATAATCAGAGAAATGAAGGCGATACGCAAACTGTCTTTGTTCATCGGACGATTTCCAAACGTTTTTTGTGCTCAACGAAGATCATCCACAGCGATGTGGCGAATGACAGCGCATCGGCGGAAAGGCCGGGGATGGACATGACCAGAACGTCATGGACGGTCCAACACACAATGCCAAGCATCATCAACAGCCGTAATGGCAAGATGGTGCTTTGATAACGCGCCAAGCTAAACATTGCCAGGGCGACGGATGAAAACGCTGATGGCAAGCCTTGCCACGTCAGATACGCCCCCAGGGCAATCAGCGGCAGACTCAACAGATAAATGACTTTAAAGCCAGGGCGAGTGCCCAGCGGGATTGCGCTGATCGCCTGGGCGCCGCCAAGCGCGTTCATGATGCTGCCGGTAAAGGCCCCCAGCAAATAAAAATGCAGGGAAAACGCCGCATGCACGGCAACCTGCGCCCACAGCAAACTGCTGCGCGTTTTATAAAGCGGCCACGTCGCGCCTAAGGCGACGCAGACAATACCGACCAAATTGGCGGCGGGATGGGCCAAGAGGATGTCGAGCATTCAAAACCTTATAAGACCGTTCAGCCATGACGTTTAGCCGGTGCTCCACGACCGGGGCTTCAGCATGCCGGAAATCTTACAGGTTTGTTGCACATAGCCATAGGGAAATAGCTCGAACACGCGGTTGCGGGGCAGGCCGTTGGCTTTCACAAACGCGCTCATGTCCCGCCCGCTGGGGGCGACACCGTGCTGGCTATACCAATCGCGCACAAAGCGGATCACCTGCCAATGATCAGCGGTCAAGACCAGACCTTCGGCTGCGGCGAATTGCTCGGCGATGGCCTCGGTCCAATCGTTGGGATCAAGCAGGTAACCTTCATCGCCGATCGGGGCATCAATTTTCGTCATGGCTAAATCCCGTATATTTGCGTTTAGGGATGAACGGTTGGGGGTTGGGTCTTGGTCGTCAATTGCACAAAGATGTCTTCGAGTTCCGGTTCTTGGGTCGACAATTCGGCAAACTTCAGTCCGGCGCTTTGCACGGCGGTGATGATGTCAGACGATCTGACTAAACTCGGCTGATAGGTGAATTGCAATTCGCGGCTGTCTATGAGGGTGGCGTTATAGCCTTTGAGGCTGTCGGGAACGTCAGCCAGATCGTCGGTCAGCATGACAGTGACGCGCTTGCTGTCCAACTTGCCCATCAGGTGTTTGGTGGTGTCGCATGCGATCAACTGCCCGCCGTTGATGATGGCGATGCGGTCGCACAGTTGCTCGGCCTCTTCCAAGTAGTGGGTGGTGAGCAACACGGTGACGCCGTCTTCTTTGTTGAGTTTGCGCACATAGGCCCACAATTGGCGGCGCAATTCGACGTCGACACCCGCCGTCGGTTCATCCAATACCAACACCGGCGGGGTGTGGACCAGGGCCTTGGCCACCAGCAAACGCCGCCGCATACCGCCCGAAAGCGTGCGCGCATAGGCGCTGGATTTATCCGATAACCCCACGGCGTGGAGAATTTCTTCGGTGCGGCGCTGGTTTTTGGGTACGCCGTACAGGCCCGCTTGAACTTCTAAGGCTTCACTGGGGGTGAAATATGGGTCGATGTTAAGCTCTTGCGGGACAATCCCGATGGCGCGCTTGGCGGCGCGGGTGTCGGTGGTAATGTCGTGACCCCAAATGTTCACGGAACCGGATGTTTTCAGCACCAAACCCGCCAAAATGTTGATCAAAGTCGACTTTCCAGCGCCATTTGGCCCCAAAAGACCAAAAAACGAACCGCGCGGAATGTCCAAGGTGAGGTCGGACAGGGCCTTCATTTCAGGGCGCCGGCCTTGAGCTTTATAGGTCTTGGACAAATTGCGGATCTCGACCGCATTTTCGGGTCCGCTTTGGGTCAGGGAGGTCACGAATATTAACTCCTCAGTGCATTGCAACCGTCGGATCTTCAGGTATCATCACAAAATGTTGCCTGCTGATCGGAATTTTGATTTCGTGTGAAATGTAAGCCCTTTGCACGGCGGTGCAAGTCTACTTATATAGGAGGGTGTTATTGCCCCCGCCTAACTCCATATTCGGCCATCCCGAAACCAAAGGAACAGATGCCATGACTGACACGGCCCCCACCACCGTGACATCCACCACCGTCGCCTGCGATGGCGACCACTCCGTGGGCGGTCACCCGCGCGTTTACGTGAAGCTTGACCCGCACACGCTGAAGGCGGTGTGCCCGTATTGCTCCCAAGTGTTTGTGTTGGATGCCAACGCCAAAGTCCAAGCGCACTAAGCGGCGATGAAACACGTTTTTCTCATCGACGGGTCGGGATTTATTTTTCGCGCTTATCATGCCCTGCCCGATTCCATGAAGCGTCCCGACGGGACCGTCGTGAACGCGGTGTACGGTTTCACCGCCATGGTGTTGAAGTTGCTGGCCGACACCGATGCGGACCACATCGCGGTGATTTTTGATCGGGCGCGCAAAACCTTTCGTTCCGACATTTATCCCGAATACAAAGCCCACCGCCCGCCCCCACCGGACGATTTGATTCCGCAGTTTGAACTGGTGCGTGAAGCGACCCGGGCAATGGGCTTGAAGGCCGTCGATATGGAAGGCTATGAGGCCGACGATTTGATCGCCACTTACGCCCGCCAAGCACGGGAAAAAGGGGCCCAGGTCACCATCGTGTCATCGGACAAAGACTTGATGCAGTTGGTCGGCGACGGCGTGGTGATGATGGACGCCATGAAAAACCGCATGATCGGTCCAGACGAAGTGTTTGAGAAATTCGGTGTCGGCCCGGACCGGGTCATCGACGTGCAGGCGTTGGCGGGCGACAGTTCCGACAACGTGCCAGGGGTCGCGGGCATCGGCGTCAAAACGGCGGCGGAACTGATCAACACCTTTGGCGATTTGGAAGGTGTGCTGAGCAATGCCCACACCATCAAGCAGCCCAAGCGCCGCGAAAAATTAATGGAACAAGCCGACAATGCGCGCATCTCCAAACAATTGGTGACGCTGTGCCAAGATGTTCCGGTCGATGTGCCGCTGGATGATTTCGACGTGGTGCGTCCCGACGTCAATTTGCTGTTGGCGTTTTTGAAAGAACAAGACTTCAAATCCCTGTTCGCCAAGGTCGAAGCGCTGGGGCTGTCCATCGGTGACAACGGCAACGCCAAAATCGGCGCTGCATCTGGTGTGGCACCCAATGTTGCCCCTGTCTTAGAACCCGTCGCGGCCGCTCAGTTCGAACTGGTTCAAAGCGAAGCCGCTTTGGCGGCGTGGATTGCCGAGGCCCAAGACGCAGGTTTGGTGGCGGTGGACACGGAAACCACTTCGCTCAACGCCATGTCGGCTGAGTTGGTGGGGGTGTCGTTGTGCGTGACGCCGGGCCGGGCGTGTTATATTCCGCTGGCCCACAAAGGTCCGCAAGCTCAGGGCGGTTTTGATTTTGGCGACGGCGCAGACAGCCCGGCCCAAGGCGCGCCGGAGCAAATTCCGTTAAAGCGCGCGCTGGAACTGTTGAAGCCATTGTTGGAAAATCCGGGCGTGCTCAAAGTCGGGCAAAACATCAAATACGATATGGTGGTGCTCAGTCGGTACGACGTCAACGTCGTGCCGGTGGATGACACCATGGTGATTTCCTACGTCTTGGAATGCGGTCAACACGGCCACGGCATGGACGAATTGGCGCGTCTGCATCTGGACTATGAGACCATCAAGTTCAAAGACGTGGCCGGCACCGGTAAAGCGCAAGTGACGTTCGACCTGGTCGATTTGGACAAGGCCTTGGATTACGCCGCCGAAGACGCCGACGTCACCATGAAGCTTTATAAAAAACTTAAACCGCGGTTGGCATCTGAGCACATGACCACGGTTTACGAAACGTTGGAACGTGCCCTGATTCCCGTTTTGGTGCAGATGGAACGCGAAGGCATCAAGGTCGATAGGGCGGAATTGAAACGTCTGTCAGATGATTTTGCCAAGCGCTTGGGCGATCTGGAAATTGAAATCCACACCATCGCGGGCGAGCCCTTCAACATCGCCTCGCCCAAACAGTTGGGTGAAATTCTGTTCGACAAAATGGGCATCCCAGGCGGTAAAAAAGGCAAGACCGGGGCCTATGCCACGGGCGCGGATATTTTGGAAGGCTTGGCCACTGAGGGTCATGAGCTGCCCGCGCGGGTTTTGGATTGGCGTCAATTGGCGAAGCTGAAAAGCACCTATACGGATGCCTTGATCAACCAAATCAATGCAGACACCAAACGGGTGCACACGTCTTATTCCATGGCCGGAACGTCGACCGGGCGGCTGGCGTCGTCTGACCCCAACTTGCAAAATATTCCCATCCGTTCCGAAGAAGGTCGCAAGATCCGCAAGGCCTTTATTGCCGAGCCGGGACACACCTTACTGAGTGCGGATTATTCACAAATTGAATTGCGTTTGCTGGCCCACGTGGCCGACATCGAACAGTTGAAAAAAGCCTTTCATGCGGATTTGGACATTCACGCCATGACCGCGTCGGAAGTGTTCGGCGTGCCTCTGGAAGGCATGGACCCGATGGTGCGACGCCGGGCCAAGGCCATCAACTTTGGCATCATCTACGGCATTTCCGCCTTTGGTCTGGCGCGCCAGTTGGACATTTCACGCGGCGAAGCCAGCGATTACATCAAGGCTTATTTCGAACGCTTCCCCGGCATTCAAAAATATATGGACGACACCAAGGCGTTTGCCGCCGAGCATGGTTTTGTGACCACCTTGTTCGGACGCAAATGTCATGTGGGCGGCATCAATGACAAGAACCCCATGGTCCGTGGATTTTCCGAACGCGCCGCCATCAACGCGCCGATCCAAGGCGGCGCAGCCGACATCATCAAACGCGCCATGACGCACTTGCCGGGTGCATTGGCGGATGCCGGGTTATCGGCACGGATGCTGTTGCAGGTCCATGATGAATTGATTTTTGAAGTCTTGGACCGTGAACTGGATGCCACCCGCACCTTGGTCAAAGAGGTGATGGAAAACGCCGCGACCCTGGATGTGCCGCTGGTGGTGGATGTCGGCGTTGGGGCCAATTGGGATGACGCCCATTAGGCGCGGTCTTGTTGTTTCATCACAATCGTTAATCTCATCCGTCTTGTCTTAAAGGCGCCCGCTTTGGTGCGTCTTAAAGCTTGGGTCTTGAACCCAGACAGATGAGGGCGTTTGCCATGGCAGAAGTGACGCAAGGCTTCACCGCGTTGTTGGACGTGTATGTCCGCCAATATCGCGCTGGGGTGAAGGCCGAGCTGACCAGTGTCAACGTCAACTATCGCACCCCTGACAGCACGGCCGCGCTGGACCAAGACATTGATGTGCTCCTGCAAATTTGCGGTCAGGTGGATCGTTTGCTGGCGCAAGGCAACGACGGGCGCCAAGTCACGTATACCCAATCCAAGATGCTGGCGTTGTTGGTTGAGGCCAACGCAGGCGCTGTGCGAAATTGCCTGACGGCGATGGCACCGGCGGATCTGCGCTACATTGCAAGCCCCTGCGTCGCGGTCTTGGATCAAGCCAAGTTGAAAGCGTCGGCCAAGCGCTTGTTGGATATCGACACATCGTTTCTCAACAATGTCAGCACGGTGGTCGGGCAAGTTGGTCAAGCCTTAGCATCTGGTTTTCCCAAACCGCCGCCCCAACCTGTGAACCCGCCGCCAGACATTGAGCCCCCCGATCCTACGGTGCGTGGCGGGGACTCTGGCGACAATGATGATGGTGACGTTTCTTCCCTCATCTATGCCCCCACCGGTCCCGCCGACGTGTTTGATACATAGCCGTCACCGATGGATATGGCCGCCGATTTGGCCTCACCCGAAATTTAGCCGAAAGGAGCCTCATCATGGCCCGCCCTCCTGTCACGTCCGTGCAATCTTATGCCACGTTTTAAGCATGGGCCTTGCCCGTGTTACAGGCGTATGCCAACCGCAGTGTAAGGACCAAAAGCGATGCGCTCTATAGACAATGTTACACCCGCACCCAACATCCGGGGTTGGCGGCGAAAGAGGTTTTGCGCAACCGCGATTTGATGTGGGGCATGCTCAGCCTGAGCATGGGGGTGAACCAGCACAAAGTCCGGGCGCAGAAAAATTGGCAAACGCTGAATATGGCGGGCTGCGCGATGGAGTATCAGCGCACCTTGCAAGAGCCGGGCATCATCCTTTCAGATCAGGCGTTGAATGCGACGCGCGATTATCTGCACGTTTACGCCACGAACGGCCGCGTTGAAGATAACAACTGGCGCATCGCCGCCAACGTCTGGCCCATCGACATTCCCGAAGTCACCCGCCGCATGTGCCAAGTGCTTGATCAATTCGCCAATGCCGGGCACTTCAAGGTGACGGGTCCGGGTGCCGCCGGAAAACCGGATTCGACCATTTTGTACATGACCAAAGACGCGGCCTATAACGCGACCAATGCGGCCGTGTTGGCGGCGCTGCAAGACTTGAACATTCAAGAAACCTTTGCCCCCATGTGGGATGAACTGGCACCAGGCATTGCCGTCGGTTCGGAACCGCCAAAAGTGCAAGGGGCAAGCGGCCCCAGCTTTGGCAGTTATCGCTGTCTGTTGACGACCATGGCGTTTGACGATGCGGTGGCAAACCTTGCTGGCGGGAATGCCGCGGTCTTAACGGCGCTCCAATTTGAGCCGGTTGTGGATACTTATTTTAATCGTTACGGGGTGCCGTCCATCGCGCCGCATGATCAGTATCAAATTGTGGTTGGCGCAGCCCCCTTAGCGCCTGCGCCGCGAACATCTTACATCACGCAACAATATTGGGACGATTACCTGACCGCCTATGCGCGCAGCAAGGGCTTGGCGGGCAACACTTATGTCAACGTAAATGCGGCTGTCGAAAACCGCACCCCTATTGTCTGACCTGAGCCCGTTTGCGCGCGAAGTGGACAAGGCGCACACCCAGCAGCAGGGCCAAGATAACGCTGTGTACGGTGGGGGCCAGCAAGTCGGCTTTGACCATCCAGATGTAATGCAAGCACCCCAGTGCGGCTGCTAGGTACACCAGCTTGTGCAGGCGTTTCCAGGATTTTGCGCCCAGGCGTTTGATGGCCCCGTTCCACGATGTCGCCGCCAGGGCCGTCAGGATGAGGAAAGCGATCATGCCGACGGTGATGAAGTTGCGTTTAACGATGTCTTTCCAAATGTCGCCCCAGGCAAAAAAGTTGTCGATGACCACATAGTTGGTCACGTGCAGGGCCACGTAAGTAAACGCCCACAGCCCCAGCATACGACGCAGGCGCACCGGCCAAACCCAGCCGAACAGGGTCTTCAGCGGCGTCGCGGCCAAGACGACCAACAGCGAGCGCAAAGCCCAATCGCCCAAATAGCGATTGATGAATTCAATGGGGTTGGCCCCTAGCCCACCGGTTAAGGCCAAGCCCACCAGCCACACCAGCGGCAACGCCATGACGGTGAACACCAGCCACCACGTGACGCGGTAAGGCAGTTGGATGGAGAGGCTGCTGGGTAAGGTCAAGGTGCGCGTGCTCATCAGAAATTTTTCGCCAAGTCCATACCCGTGTACAGACTTGCCACCTCTTCACCATAGCCGTTGAACATTTCCGTGGGGCGTTTCAAAAAATCGCCGACTTTGCGTTCTTTGGCCTGCGACCAACGGGGGTGGGAAACGTCAGGATTGACGTTGGCGTAAAAGCCATATTCATGAGGGGCCGACAAATTCCAAGAGGTCGGCGGTTCTTTTTCGGTAAAGGTGATGCGGACGATGGATTTGATGCCCTTGAACCCATATTTCCAAGGGGTCACCAAGCGGATCGGCGCGCCGTTTTGCGGCGGCATCACTTCCCCGTAGACGCCCGTGGCCAGCAAGGTGAGCGGGTTCATGGCTTCATCCAGGCGCANGCCCTCGACATAGGGCCATTGCAGCACGCGGCGGTGTTGTCCGGGCATNCGNTCGGGGTCNAGCAGGGTTTCAAAGGCCACGTATTTGGCTTTGGACGTAGGTTCCAGGCGTTTGATGATCGACGCCAGCGACACCCCCACCCACGGCACCACCATCGACCACGTTTCAACGCAGCGGTGGCGGTAAACGCGTTCTTCCAGCCGTTCGGAACGCAGCAAATCTTCAATATCATAGGTGCCGGGTTTGGCGACTTCGCCCGCGATTTCGATGGTCCAGGGGCGGGTGACAAAGTCTTTGGCGTTGTCGAACGGATCGTCTTTGCCGGTGCCGAATTCGTAAAAATTGTTGTATTCGGTGACCGATTCGTAAGGGGTGAGGGCTTCATCCACGGTGTATGTGCTGGTAACCACGTTGGCCAGTTTTTCCCCTCTGACCCAGGCGGCAAAGGCGTCACGACCGATCAAACTGCCCGCGATGCCGCCGGCCATGGCGACCCCCGTGCCCTTCAAAACACTTGCCATAAAGCGCCGTCGGTCCTTGTAGATGTTTTGAGGGGTCGCGTCAGAGTCGCGCAATTGCCACGATTTGGGGATTTTGATCAGCATGGGTCACTCCGATAATCTTTTTTAACTGTTGTAAAGGTAAGGTTCCAATACGGCGGTTTCATGGTGTTATTGATGGTATTCGCCCAAGGACGACAAAGGTTACAGCGGTTGCGTCGCCGGGCCGTTGTTTCGGACTGTTTTGGGCCGCAAAATTTGATGTTAAAGGTTGGCATGCGCACGCTGTATCACAATTGGCTGTCCCCCCATTCCCGCAAGGTGCGGATTGTCTTGGGCGAAAAGAAGTTGGCGTTCGATCTTGAGGTGGAAAAAACCTGGGAGCGACGCGAAGGCTTTTTGCGCCTCAATCCCGCTGGCGAAGTTCCGGTGTTGGTGGAAGCCAACGGCACGGCCATTTCCGGCGGGCAAGTCATCTCGGAATATCTGGACGAATGCACGCCCACGCCGCCCTTGATGGGGGCGGGACCGTTGGAACGTGCCGAAGTGCGGCGCTTGTGCCAATGGTTTGATGAAAAGTTCGACCGCGAAGTGACTACCAACTTGGTGGGCGAAAAAATCATGAAACGGTTTTTGGGTCTTGGTTCGCCCGACAGCACGGCCATCCGCGCGGGCAAGGCCAACATCAACCACCATTTGGCGTACATCAGCTATTTGGTTGAACGGCGCACCTGGTTGGCGGGCGATCATCTGACCTTGGCGGATATTTCGGCCGCCGCGCATTTGTCGTGCGTGGATTATTTGGGCGACGTGCCGTGGGCGAATTATGCCTTAGCCAAAGATTGGTACGCCCGGATCAAATCGCGTCCCAGCTTTCGCGCTTTGCTGCAAGACCACATTCCCGGCGCGCCGCCGCCGAGGCACTACCAGGACCTTGATTTTTAAACCTAAACGGCATTGTTACAAACTCTTCATGGGGGTGGATTTGACATTTCTGCGCAAATCCTTACCATTGAGAGCGATGTTAGATCAAAATACCCCGTTGGAACCTGAAGATAAAACGCTGACCTTCGCCCCGCGCGATGTAGCTGGCGCAGGGACATGTGCGTTAAGTGTTTCGAACACCTCTTTGCGCAACAGTCGTCCTTTGGGGTGGGTGTTTGTGGGGGCCCATAGCATGCCCCATTCCGAGCATCTCATTCCCTTCTTAAATTGAGCGCATGACCCGTCGATAGCATTATCGACTGCTTACCCCCTGCTCGTCCTCGCGTTTGTCGAGGCATTGGCGGGCCACGTTGCGTCATCATCTAACAGAAAAAGCAGGACATTATGACCGATCTTTATGCGACACCCCAAGGTGTCGGCACCCCATCGTCACAGGTTCAAACGCCCCCTTTAAACACCGACATGAAAATGTCCGCAGCCATGATCAAGGACAGCGAAGCGCTTCTGGATAAGGACGGCGTGGCCGTGCGTGCGGCGCTGGAAAGCGATGGCGCGCTGTTGTGGGAAATCGCCCGCGACGCCAAAGGCATCGATTTGAATTCGCCCTATGCGTACATGATGATGTGTCAGAATTTCTCTGAAACCTCGGCTGTCGTTGAAGTGTATGGCCAGCCCGCAGGCTTCGTCACCGCCTACCGTCTGCCCAAACGCCCTCAGGTGTTGTTTGTCTGGCAGATTGCGGTGTTGCCCGAATTTCGCGGTTTGGGCATTGGTCAGCGCTTGCTCGATGGCCTGGTCACGCTTCCAGGCTGCACCTCGGTGCGCACGCTGGAAACCACCGTCACACCGTCCAACGGCGCTTCTGAAGCGCTGTTTAGGGGGTTTGCAAAAACTCAGGGTGCGCGTTTGGACATTCGCGAAGGTTTTGCCAGCACAGACTTTCCAGACGATGCGCCGGGTGATGCGGAGCGCCTGTTCGTTATTCATCCCCTTCATCCCATCGATTGATTTGCTAAATCTGAAACAGAGGAACGAACGATGAAAACATTTGATAAGCTTGAATCCAACGTCCGTGGTTATATCCGGGACTTCCCGGTGGTCTTCGCGACCGCCAAAGACGCCCACATGGTGGATGAAGACGGCAACGTCTACATCGATTTTTTCGCAGGCGCCGGGGTCATGAACTATGGCCACAACAACACCAAGATCAAAGAGGCGGTGGTTGAGTACATGATGAGCGACGGCATCACCCATTCCTTGGACATGGGCACTGAAGCCAAGCGCGCATTCTTGGAAACCTTTGACGAAGTCATCTTGAAGCCGCGCGGCCTGGAATACAAAATTCAGTTCCCCGGCCCCACCGGCACCAATGCGGTGGAAAGCGCGTTAAAGTTGGCGCGCAAGGTGACCGGGCGCACCGAAGTGGTGTCGTTTTCCAATGGTTTTCACGGCATGACGCTGGGCTCCCTGGCGTTGACGGGAAATGCCACGAAGCGGGCCGGTGCCGGTGTGCCGTTGGGCAACGTCACCACGATGCCGTTTGACGGTTACTTAGGGGGCGATGCCGATACCTTGGCGTATTTTGAAGCCTTTCTGAATGACTCCGGATCAGGTCAAGACAAGCCCGCTGCCGTCATCGTTGAAACCGTTCAGGGTGAAGGCGGCGTCAACGTCGCCAGTTGGAAGTGGCTGCGCAATTTGGAAAAGCTGTGTCGTCGTCACGATATTTTGCTGATTGTCGATGACATTCAAATGGGTTGTGGCCGTACCGGCACGTTCTTCAGTTTCGAAATTGCGGGCATCCACCCCGATATGGTGTGCCTGTCCAAAGCGATTGGCGGCATGGGTCTGCCGATGGCGCTGGTGCTGATCCGCCCGGATTTGGATGTGTGGTCGCCCGGCGAACACAACGGCACGTTTCGCGGCAACAATCTGGCCTTCGTCGCCGCCACCAAAGCGTTGGACTACTGGCGCGACGATGTGCTTGAAGAAGCCATTGTGTTCAAGGGCTTTCGGGTGCGCGAACGCTTAGACGCGTTGGCAGGGCAATTTCCCAAAGCGCAACTGAAGGCGCGCGGACGCGGCATGATTCAAGCGTTGGAAAGCAAATTGGACGGATTTGCCGAAGAGATTTGCGCAGAAGCGTTCGCCAACGGTCTGATTATGGAAACGGCAGGGGTGCGTTCGCAAGTCGCCAAAGTGATGCCGCCGCTGACCATTGATGAAGAGGTGTTGGAACAAGGCCTCGATATTTTGGAAAATGCCATTGCCCAGGTGGCGGCGCGTCGCTTTCCCCATGCCTATGGCAAGTTCGTGGCTTAAGACAGGACAGAAGACATGATCGTGAAAACACTCGACGATGTGCTGGGCACCGAGCACGAGGTCAAAGGCGGCAACTGGACCAGTCGGCGGTTGCTGTTGAAAGATGCGGGCATGGGCTTTTCCCTGCACGACACCTTGATCCATACGGGCACGGAAACCTTGATTTGGTATCAAAACCATCTCGAAGCGGTGTATTGCATTGCCGGCAAAGGCGAAATCGAAGTCCTGCCCGATGGCCCAACCTATGCCATTGAACCGGGCATGCTCTATGCGCTGGACGGTCACGAAAAGCATCTGCTGCGGGCAGAGCAGGAAATGCGCATGATTTGCGTCTTCAATCCGCCGTTGTCCGGGTTGGAAGTGCACGATGAAAATGGCGTGTATCCGGCCCCATCGGCGGAATAAAATATAAATTCAATTATTTACTCTTTAAATAAGAGTTTAAAGTTGTGCGGCAAAGCGTTCCAAAAGGTGTGTCAGCTCAACGATTTCGTCG
>JGI11705J14877_10001596_pt1 | contig 12837 bp, 5 predicted proteins | sample Etolaghawater15m_FD_14877 | JGI IMG/M metagenome (IMG submission 14877) | reverse complement strand
AAGACTTTTTGCTGAGATCAGTGCCTCGCTTTGGAGACAAAACAGCTATACTTAACACAAAGTTAGACAACGAAAAAACCCGTGAATGGAAAGATTACCTACTCCACAAAGACGACATTAATTACCTTAAATCGAAAGAGATAGACGAAGAAAAAGTCTCAAATTACAACTCCGACAACCAAGGGAAGTATGTGATGGGGGTGTACCGCCATATCGACCTGCTTGAACCCTATGGCGTAAACTGGGCTTTGGTTGAAGAAATTGAACATACGGAAGCGTTTGAAAACGCCCGCCGCCTCAGTGATATCGCAAAATTGTCTCTCATTATCACTGTTTTAACGGTAATGCTCATTGCGTTACTGGTAACCAGATGGTTTGTGAACCCGATTAAACAACTGTCGTCGTGGGGCAAAGAGGTTGCCGTTGGAAAACTGGAACCTAAAGCCATAAAAGCCCCAAAGAACGAAGTGGGAGATATGCGCAATACTTTTAGTCGATTGGTTACCTCCCTGAGTGCCTATGCTAACGTGGCCAAGCAAATGTCGAAAGGTGATTACAGTGAAATGGTTGAAATCAGAAGCAAGGAAGATATTCTGGGCAGCTCAATCAACCAGATGATCGAAAGCCTGCGGTCGGTAGTGGAGCAAGCCAACCAAATCGCAAAAGGAGATTATGCCACGGTAATTACTCCGCGCAGTGAAAATGACGCCCTGGGAAAAGCTCTCTTTAAAATGACAGAAACCTTGCGCGACAATGCCATTCGTTCGCAGGAAGAAAACTGGCTGAAATCAGGACTCAACAACCTTGACGGAGAACTGAAAGAACACGAAACCATCGACAGCCTGATGCAGACCATTATCAGCTTCTTCTGCCAATACCTGAATGCTCAAACCGGTCTTTGTTATCTTTTCGATGGAAAAAAACTTGAAATCGCTTCTACTTTTGCCGTAAGCGACGAAGACAAAAACAGACTTAAAAGTTTTGCTCCCGGTGAAGGCATTATAGGCCAGACATTTATTGATAAAAAGAGAATCATTGTTTCGGATTTGAATGACACCGACTTTCCCGTTTTCAACTACGGTTTGGCCGAAACCAAATTGCGCCATTTGGTGCTTGTGCCTTTAACCAAAAACAATGAAACAATCGGTGTAATGCAGCTCGGTATGATTAACCACCCAACCGAAGCCCACCTAAATTTTATCGATCAGGCAGTGAGCGACACCACTTTAGCCATCATCACGCTAATGGCCCATCTGAGGGTGATTGAGCTTCTCACCCGAACACAAGAACAAGCCAACGAGCTTGAAGTACAACAAGAAGAACTTCGTCAAACCAACGAAGAATTGCAGGAACAAACCAATGCCCTGCGCATTTCGGAAGAAAACCTCCAGGAACAACAAGAAGAGCTCCGTGTAACCAACGAAGAACTCGAAGAAAGAACAAAAGCCCTTGAAATTCAACGCGATGCCATAAAAAAGAAAAACCTTCAACTTGAAGCAGCACGCAAGGATATCGAGAAAAAAGCGCATGATCTGGAACTGGCGAGCAAATACAAGTCAGAATTTCTTGCCAACATGTCGCACGAATTGCGCACCCCGCTCAACAGCATCATCGTGTTGTCGCAGCTTATGGCAGAGAACAAAAAAAGCCACCTCGATGACAAAGAGCTTCAGTTTATCAAAACAGTACATAGCTCCGGAAACGATTTGCTTAACCTGATCAACGACATCCTGGATCTTTCAAAAGTTGAATCCGGAAAAATTGAGCTTGAGCCAGAACGTTTGTATTTGGTAGATTTAAAAGCTTTTGTACAAGATTCTTTCGAGGAAGTAATGAAAACGAAAGGGTTGAGCCTTGGAACACAAATTGAGGAAGGTCTTCCTGAGTACATCGTTACCGACACGCAACGTGTTCAGCAGATTGTAAAAAACCTGTTTTCAAATGCCATTAAATTTACAGAAAAAGGAGCTGTCAACCTGATTATTTCAAAACCAAAGGCGGAACTGAAGTTTAACCATCCTGATTTAAATACTAATAACTGTATCGCTATCGCTGTAAACGACACGGGTATCGGCATACCGGAAGACAAACAAGAGCTTATTTTTGAAGCTTTTAAGCAAGCCGACGGAACCACAAGCAGACGTTACGGAGGTACTGGATTAGGATTGAGTATCAGCAAAAACTTTTCGCGCCTTTTAGGAGGGGAAATGCACCTTTCGAGCAAGGAAGGTAACGGATCAACGTTCACGCTGCTCCTGCCCTTTACGCTGCCTGACACTGTTGATCAAGCAGAGGGTCAGGATATTCAGTTCAAGGATGCCATGGCTTCTTCCCTAACAAAAAGCAGCGAAAAGAAAGAAGATCAAGCCAAGGAAGAATCTGCGCAGTCGGATGAAAGCGAGCTCACCTACAACGACGACAGAAACAACATTTTTGAAAAAGATCGTGTTGTGCTCATCATCGAGGATGATGAAAAATTTGCGTCGGTATTGCTCAGTCTGGCTCACGACCACAAATTTAAAGCGCTTATTGCGCCCAATGGCGAACAAGGGCTTTATTTGGCCGACTATCATCTGCCAAAAGCTATAATTCTCGACATTGGACTCCCGGGCATGAACGGGTATGAGGTGATGGAAAAACTTAAACTCAACCCAAAAACCAGACATATCCCCGTACATTTTATGTCGGCGAGCGACCGCAACATCAACGCATTGAAGATGGGTGCAATAGGTTTCCTGACTAAACCTGTGCTAAAAGAAGAAATCGATAAAGTGTTCGACAAGATAGAACTGCTTATCAGCAAACCGATCCGTCGGTTGCTGGTTGTTGAAGATGAGGCCATCACACGAAAAAGTATTATCAACCTGCTGAAGGGCGATAACATTGAAATCACAGATGTGCCATCAGGCCAGAGCGCCATCGATTTGCTTGAAAAAGAAACATATGACTGTATGATTCTGGATCTGGGTTTGCAGGACATGACCGGATTTGAGCTTCTCGACATCATCAATGAAAAACATCTTTCTCCAAATCTCCCCATCGTGATTTATACCGGAAGGGAGTTGACCAAAGATGAAACCGATTTGCTACAAAAACATTCTCAGAGCATTATCCTGAAAGGAGCTCACTCCTTTGAACGCCTTTTGGCTGAAACAACCTTGTTTTTGCATCAGGTAGAATCGAAACTGCCACGTGAGAAAAAGGAAATGATAGAGCCTTTTCATGGAAAAGAAAATGTACTCGAAGGAAAAACCATCCTTGTGGTTGACGACGACATGCGTAATGTATTCGCTATCAGCAGTCTGCTCGAGAACCACAGAGCACAGGTCGTTATCGGTAAAAACGGACGCGAAGGCATCGAAAAGCTCAAGGCCAACAAACACATCGACCTGATTTTGATGGACATCATGATGCCTGAAATGGATGGCTACGAGGCCATGCGCGAAATCAGGAAACTGAAAGAATACAAAAAAATGCCCATCATTGCACTCACGGCCAAAGCCATGAAAGAGGACCGCGAGAAATGTATTGCTGCCGGGGCGAATGAGTACCTTTCCAAACCCGTTGAGAAAGACAAATTATTGTCGCTTTTGCGGGTGTGGCTTTATTAAACACCGATTTCAAACTGCCTTGTGGCAGAGAATTATATAGTTTTTGATAAAAATACGGGTATGAGTAAACTAAAAAACTGGTTGTACAACCTGAAAATCAGGTTCAAATTGCTGGTCATTCTTTTCATCGTGCTGGTGAACTTTTTACTTTATTACGCCTTCTCGACTTTTATGCTAAACACCACAAGTGTGTACACTTCCCTCATTGATGCGGAAAGGTTGCATACACAATTGTTCGAGACGGGTCTTGCTTCCTTTTATTCATACCTGAGCTCCGGCGACACCCTGGAATATCAACACAGCATTTCAAACATCAATCAGGCTAACCGACTGGCCTCCCTCATGGTCAATATCGATAGTGTAGTTCAAAATACATCCAGGCATGAGATGCGTGAAATATTCTGGGATTATTACAAAGTACCACTTCATCACGACCGGAGTGCGGTAAACCTTTTTTCTGACAGAACCCGGCTGTTCATACAAATGAACTTTGAGATTCTGGTGGAGACCTTTGATATCGCAGCGCAGGGCTACCGTACCGGCGACCATATTGTGCAGCAACTTATGCACTATAAATCAAACCCTTCTCCCGAAACGCTTGCGATAATAAATTCCGAAGCCGATGTAATCCGTCAATTCTATAACGATTTTTCGGAAAAAATAAATGAAGCAACCGATTTTGGAATGAGACTTCAGTTTTACAGCAGTGCGTTCTTGCTCATTTTACTGGTTCTTTTCACCATTTTTACCATCAACAAATTATCGGGATATTTACACAAACAGCTGCGAAGTCTGGTTTCACAATCGCAACAAATCGCCCAAGGTAACCTGGATATAGATTTGAGAAAACCCTCACACGACGAGATCGGACAGCTTTTTGAGGCATTTAATGAAATAGTGATCAGCATGAAAGGCATGATTACCCACGCCAAAACCATTTCAAATGGGGAATATTCAGTTAAAATAACCCCACGATCGGAAAAAGATGATCTGGTAATTGCCCTCAATGTGATGGCCGAAAATCTGCAAAAAAACAAGCTTAAAAATGAAAGAGAAACATGGCTCTCTACGGGATTAAACCAATTAAACACAGGTATTAGCGGAGAATTATCATTAGGACAGTTTTCTGAAAAAACCCTTAGATTTTTAGTAGCCTATGCCAAATCACTGGGCGGGAATTTTTACATCAGAGAAGCTGACACTTTTGTTTTACAGAGCAGCTTGGGTATGAACCCTGAATTAAATCAGGTTAACATCTCCTCGGTGGATGGAATAGTGGGGGAAGCCGCCAACCAGGATCAATTGGTGCACATTTCGGCACTCAACGATAAAAAATATACTTCCTTCACCTCAACCGGCACGTTATCTCCCAACGAGCTCATTATCCTCCCTTTAAAATTTAGCAACATAAACCTGGGTGTAATTGAACTTGTAACTGCCAACACCTTTAAGGAAGAGCACCTCGACTTTTTCAGGAGTGTAAAAGAGGTGATTTCCATAGGCTTGCATGTTTCACAATCGCGACAACAACTAAAAGAACTTCTCGAAACAACCCAACAACAAGCTGAAGAACTGGCTGTGCAGCAGGAAGAACTGCGGACGACCAATGCCGAACTGGAAGAACAAACCCAGTTACTGCGTGAAAATGAAGCAAAACTTCAGGCGCAGCAAGAAGAGCTTCGCGTGACCAATGAAGAACTGGAAGAAAGAACCCACGATTTGGAAATTCAACGAAACGAAGTTATGCGCAACAGCGTTGAGTTGGAAAAAGCTAAAAGTGTTGTTGAACAAAAAGCCCGTGAAGTTGAAATAGCTAGCAAATACAAATCAGAGTTTCTGGCCAACATGTCGCATGAGCTCCGCACGCCGCTCAATTCGCTGTTAATCCTGTCGAAAGACCTGAGTGAAAACAGAAATAAAAACCTGACCAACAACCAGATAGAAAGCGCCAGAATTATCTACAGCAGCGGGAACGAACTCCTCAACCTGATAAATGACATCCTTGATTTATCAAAAATTGAGGCCGGAAAAATGATCGTTAACCCTGAGCCAATCACCATCGAAGATTTAGAAGCCGATATCACTGGATTATTCAAACCCGTAGCTGAACAGAAAAAACTATACCTAAAAACAGAAATAGCCGCATCGCCCGAAACAACATTTTATAACGACAGGCAAAAAATTCACCAAATACTTAAAAATCTGGTCTCTAACGCCCTAAAGTTTACCTCCACAGGCGGCGTAACCATTCGATTTAAGTTTGCAGATGAAAAATCGGAACAGCTGTGCATATCGGTGACAGATACCGGAATCGGAATTCCGGCAGAGAAACAAGCCGAAATATTCGAAGCCTTCAAGCAAGTGGATGGCAGCATTTCGAGAAACTATGGCGGGACAGGGCTTGGACTTAGCATCTCACGTGAGCTGGTAAGGCTTCTTCGCGGAGTCATCACCGTTCAGAGCGAACCACAGGCAGGCTCAACTTTCATGGTATGTATCCCCGCCAACTTCGATTCAACCGATGAGGCAGAGAATCTAATTGTTAGCACCGCCCAGATAAGCAAGATAGAAGAAGTAGAGCCCAAGTTCATTGCACCTGTGGCAGAAAAACATGATGACGATTTGGTTTTTATACAAGACGACAGAGAGAAATTAGAAAAAGGCGACCAGGTTATTCTTATCATAGAAGATGACATGATTCTTGCCGCCGACCTCCAAAAAAAATGTCATGAGGCGGGCTTTAAAGTCTTGGTTTCCGGAAGTGGAGAAAACGGATTGTTTTTAACCGAAAAATACCGACCTGATGCCATCATACTGGATATTATGTTGCCTGGAATTGATGGTTACAAAGTGCTGGAAGCACTGAAAGAAAACCCCGAGACCAGACATATTCCGGTACAGATGATGTCGTCGCTTGATCCTGACTCATCCATGTTCCGAAAATGGGCCATCGGATATCTGACAAAACCATTAAAACAAGAGGATATCGATGCCGCACTGGATAAAATCTCGGTTCACATCAACAAAAACGTAAAAGACCTCCTTATTATCGAGGATGACGAAGACAACAGCATCCTGATAAGCAAAATGCTGGGTGGCAAGGATGTGAATCTAAGCCTCACAGGATCAGGAAAAAAAGCCCTCGAGCTGATAGGAAATAACAACTATGATTGTGTGGTTCTTGATTTAGGTTTACACGACATGTCGGGTATCGAGCTGGTTAAGAAAATCAATACCAAATACAAGAAAAAACTACCCCCCATCATCGTTTACACAGCCCGCGAACTGACCAAGGAAGAAACCAAAGAACTACAACGCTACACCAAGTCCATCATCATAAAAGGAACCATGTCGGATGGTCGGTTGCTTGATGAAACAGCACTTTTTCTTCACCGCGTGGTAGACGACATGTCGGAGAGCAAAAAGAAAATCATTAAGAGACTTTACAACAAAGAGGCCGTCTTCGAAAACAAAACGGTGTTGGTGGTAGACGATGACATGCGTAATGTGTTTGCACTGACCAGAATTCTGGAAGACCGTCATTTGAAAGTGATTGAGGCCGAAAATGGCATAATCGCCCTGGACAGGCTGGCAAAAAACCCCGACATCGATATCATACTCATGGACGTAATGATGCCGGAAATGGATGGACTAACAGCCATACGCAGAATTCGTGCGCAGGAAAAGTACCGAAACCTGCCCATTATCGTGCTGACGGCCAAAGCTATGAAAGAAGACCGGATTAAAGCCATTGAAGCTGGCGCAAACGATTATCTGGCCAAACCTGTGGATAACGAAAAACTGCTCTCGCTGATGCGTGTCTGGCTTTATAACAGTAAATAAATGGATGCAAAACCAAAAATATTAATCGTCGACGACAAGCTGGCCAATCTCATTTCGCTTGAAAAAGTACTGTGTGATCTGGAGGTAGACTTCGTTAGAGCCCTCTCTGGCAATGAAGCCCTTAAACAAACGCTGCACCACGATTTTGCACTTGCCATTGTCGATGTACAGATGCCAGACATGGATGGTTATGAAACAGTAGAACTTTTGCGAAGTGGCAAAAGAACCCGATACCTGCCCATCATCTTCGTTTCAGCAATTTACTCCGACGAATTCTATATCAGAAAAGGAATTGATGCAGGGGCTGTGGACTTCATCACTAAACCAATAAAATCGCCTATGCTTATCGGCAAGGTTCGGATATTTATTGAACTTTACATGCAACAAATGCAGCTTAAAAAACTGTTAGCCGAAAAAGAAGAAAACGCCCTCGAACTTATCAAAGCCAAAGAAAAAGCGGAATATGCAACATACTCCAAATCAATATTTCTGGCTAATATGTCGCACGAAATCCGTACGCCGTTGAATGGGATTATCGGTATGAGTGAAATTCTTTCAGAAACTGAATTAACTGAACTGCAACTCGATTATTTACATTCGATAAAACTTTCTGGCGAAGATTTGCTCGTTATTATCAACGACATCCTCGATTTTTCGAAAATAGAAGCTGGTCAGCTCCAAACAGAATCCATATCCTTTTCGCTTGTCAAGCAAATAAACAATGTGTTTAAAGTACTCCAGCTTAAAGCCAACGAAAAAGGAATAAAACTGGATATGCATATGGGTCAGGATGTTCCGGAATATATCAAATCTGACCCACTAAGAATCAAGCAAATCCTGATCAACTTACTAAATAATGCCATCAAGTTTACCGAAAAAGGAGGGGTTAGTCTTCGGTTAAGTACTACCAAACAAACCCCTGACGAGATAATACTCAAATTCGAAATCATTGATACAGGCATAGGCCTTAGTCCTGAACACCAAGGCAATATGTTTAAAGAATTTACTCAGGCCGACAGTTCTACCACCCGGAAACACGGGGGAACAGGCCTTGGGCTTACTATCTCGAAGCGTCTTGCCGAGTTGCTTGGAGGCGAAATCGGTTTGGAGAGTGAATGGGGAAAAGGTTCAACTTTCTGGTTCACTATAGTGGCAGAACACGGCGAGCAACCTGCCGGAGTAGAAAAACTTCCAACAGGAACTGTGTTGCCACTGAGCTTGAAAATATTGCTTGCCGAAGATAACCTGATCAACCAAAAAGTCAGTTCAATAATGCTCAATCAGATAGGTCTGTCGTGCGACATTGCCAACAATGGCGAAGAGGCAGTGGCAAAGCATCAGGAAAACGAATATGACATTATCCTCATGGATATCCTGATGCCGGTGATGGATGGCATGCAAGCCACAATGGAAATTCGCACCCACGAAAAAAATAAAGGGATCGCGAAAGGAGTAAAAATTGTCGCACTAACAGCCAACGCCTTTCAGCAAGATATCGACAATTACCTGCAAAATGGCATGAATTACTACTTAAGCAAACCTATGCGAAAAAATGAGCTCCTCCTTCTGTTCAATGAAATTTTTAACCAGCCAGAAAAATGAACCTCTATTCAGACGAACTTAATCAAACAGTAAACCTAGAAATCGAGCTGATTTTAGAAGCCATTTTTCAACAATATGGTTATGATTTCAGAAATTACAGCAAGGCCCATGTTAAACGCAGGTTGTTAAGTCGTTTATCTACCTCAGGGTTAAAAAGTATCTCCGAAATGCAGCACAAAGTGCTTCATGAGCCCGGATTCTTTGATCAACTGCTCCGCGATCTGTCGATAAATGTCACCGAAATGTTTCGTGATCCTTCGTTCTATTTGGCCATCCGTAAAGAAATTATTCCTATCCTAAAAACCTACCCTTTTATAAAAGTTTGGCATGCCGGATGTTCTACGGGTGAGGAGGTCTATTCTTTTGCCATCTTACTCAAAGAAGAAGGACTGTACAACAGGGTTCAGATTTACGCTACGGATTTTAATACCAATGTGCTTGAAATCGCAAAAAAAGGCATCTACCCCATCAACCGGATCAAAGAATTTACTGCTAACTACCAACAGGCAGGAGGCAGGCAATCGTTCTCTGATTATTATATGGCCGACTACAACAGCGTCATCTTCGACCAATCGTTAAAAAAGAACATCGTTTTTGCCGAACACAACCTGGTTACCGACAGCGTGTTCGCAGAGGTAAACATCATTATTTGCCGCAATGTGCTGATCTATTTTAACCGCGACTTGCAAGACACCGTCTTTAACTTATTTTCCGATAGTTTAATAAATGGAGGCTTTCTGTGCCTGGGATCAAAAGAGACCATCCAGTTTTCATCAAAAGCTGGATTATACGAAACAATTAATTTTCAAGAGAAATTGTATAAAAAGAGAATCGTATAATGGATATCAAGCGTAAGTCAGTAAATAAAATGCATGGTATTGTCATTGGGTCATCCACAGGGGGCTTTTATGCCTTGAAGAAAATCATCACCTCTCTGCCCGAAGGTTTTTCCCTTCCCATCATGATTGCACAGCACATCAGCCCCAATTCGGATAATTTCATGGCAAAATATTTCGACGGGCTATCGCTTGTTACTGTCAAAGAAGCCGATGAAAAAGAACCCATACTGCCAGGTGTGGTATATATTGCCCCACCCAACTATCATTTACTCATTGAGGAAGATTTCACCTTAACGTTGTCAACGGAAGAAAAAAGAAACTATGCACGACCATCGGTGGATGTGCTATTTGAATCAGCAGCCTATGCATTTGGACCTAAGCTAATTGGTGTAGTATTAACTGGTGCAAACAACGATGGAGCAAAAGGCTTGCTGGCAATTAAAAACTTCGGAGGAACGACTATCGTTCAAAACCCGAAAGAAGCAGAAGCCTATGTCATGCCTCAGGCTGCTTTAGAGACCGCTAATCCTGACTTCGTGCTCAGCCTTGATGAAATTTCACAAAAACTGATTGAACTGGAGAATCTGTTTCGTGGCGAGTCTTCAAATCAATAATTCAACAACCAAACCGATGCAACCCATAAATTTCGTTTCATCTTGAATTGGGTCGCCACGATTCTGTATTTTTGCCAACATCAATAATATACGCTATGAGTTTTCAACATCCTGAATTTCTTTATGGATTGTTCGCCATTCTGATTCCACTGGCCATCCATTTTTTTAAGTTCAGGAGACATAAAAAAATATGGTTCAGCCATGTAGCACTCCTAAAACAGATTACCATCGAGTCGAAAAAACAAAGGAGTGTGCTGCATCTCATCGTATTGCTATTACGGATTTTAACCATTATTTTACTTGTAATCGCCTTATCGCAACCCAATTTTGGCACAAAAGAAGCCAATACACTATCGAATACACAACATCTTTATATCGACAATTCCTTTAGCATGATGCAGGAAGGAGCCAGAGGACGTCTTTTTAATAATGCGGTGAACGAGGCCAAGAAGCTTGTTCAGAGCTCACCGCAGAACTTTCGGTTCATTTTGAGCACGAACGATTTTTTCGACAGACAACAAAAAAAACTTAGTCCCGAAGAAACCCTGTCAGCGCTGGATCAAATAAAAATTTCTCCTACTGAGTCCAAACTGTCCTCCACCATTCTTTCGCGCCTTAACAGCCAACAGGAACAGCACCAGTTTTTGCTATTTTCTGACTTTCAGCGCAACAAAACCGATATCGGACAATGGCCATCCGACAGTGCTGTTACTTATCAGCTCTTCCCTTTTTCAAGCAGTAAAAATAAGAACCTCCTTGTCGACAGCGTCTGGTTTTCAACCCCCATTCTAATCCCTTATCAAAAAACTACGTGTCATATACGCATCACCAATAAAACAGCGCAGTTCTATGATAAATTACCTGTAACACTGGCGATCGATGGTCAACAGAAAGGTGTTTCAAGTGTTGATTTACAAGCTTTTAAATCGGTTACAATAATCATCAGTTACACACCTCAAACTTCAGGTTGGAAACAAGGTCTCATCACCATCGACGATTATCCGGTAACATTTGATGATGCACTGTATTTTACGTTTAAGGTCGTTCCACACATCAACATTCTGGCTATCAACGATCGCGGACAGTCGCCATGGTTGAGGAATTTTTATCAAAGCGATAGTTTATTTGCTTTCCGGGAAGTAGAATCCAAGCGCGTTAACTACAACGCACTCGACCAATATGATCTGATTATTCTAAATGGCCTTGACGAGTATAGTTCGGGGCTCTCGCAGCAACTTACGCAATATATCAGAGCCGGAGGTAATGTACTGCTCATCAGCAACAATAACCTGAGCGAGCAGCCACTTCTGTCCATTGCCGGAGTGGATGCAACCCTGTCCATCGACACTTCTGACACACGTGTTTCAGGCATTAAATTGAAAAGCGACCTTTTTGAAAACAGCATCAGCCGCATCCCTCAAAATGCCGACTTACCAAAAATATTTACTCACACACGCTATCAATTTCCAACCAAATCAGGTGTAGAATCGCTAATAACACTCCTTAACGGGGATGATTTATTGGTTAAATACCAGATGGAAAAAGGACAACTCTTCATGTTAACAACAGGTATTTCAGATGATTTCAGCACTTTATCTTCCAATCTGCTTTTCGCTCCGCTTTTTGGAGGAATAGCCACTGGTTCTGGGTCTTCCGACCATCTTTTTCAAATCGTTGGCAACGATGAATTAACACTAAAAAAACTATCCATGTCCTCAGGAGATGATCCGATAATCGTTGAAAATACTGAAACTGGACAGTCTTTTATCCCTGAATTAAGGACTACATCGGGGTATGCTCATCTAAATACACATGGACACATTACAACATCGGGATATTATCATATAATGCAACGCGACAGTCTTATTGCAGTAGCGGCTTATAATTACAACCGCGAAGAGTCAGATTTGGTATGCTATACCCCGACACAACTCGACAGCCTTTGCCGCATGGCCAATCTGCCCCATTATGCAGTGGTGGATGTAGCCGATATGGAATTTGAAGAAATGATAAGTAAGCTAAAAAAAGAAAATCCCGTTTGGAAGCTATTTATTATCTTCGCACTTTTAGCGCTGGCGGCAGAAGGATTGGTTTTAAGGCTGAGAAAATAAACGCAAATAATTAATTTTCAGCATGTTAAAATCAATAAATTAGCCAAACCAGGCAAACATAAATAACAATTATCAGTAAGTTGATGAGCGAATCGGATGAAATTACAGGAATAGAAAACACCGGACTAAACCCCAGGGAAGAAGGGTATCGTACCACCCATCTGAAAGGCATGTACGAGAATTGGTTTCTCGATTATGCCAGTTATGTTATTCTTGA
>JGI11705J14877_10001594_pt1 | contig 12846 bp, 11 predicted proteins | sample Etolaghawater15m_FD_14877 | JGI IMG/M metagenome (IMG submission 14877) | reverse complement strand
TTCGTGGTGAGTAACGCGCGGACTGCATCGGAGTCAATGACTCAGTTGATCATCAAGCAAGAGAACATCAACCGAGGCTACGACACAGACATTCGGTTCAGGGAGCAGTAAAATGATTGACTTCATAAACAAGATGCTTGGCATCGCCATCGGCGTTGCAGGCGCTGTGTTTGTTCTGTCTGCCGTTAATTCGTGCAGCCAGATGCCCATCATTGGAGATGCTTTTGTTGATGGGGCTACACCCCAAGAGATACAACGCAACGTAATTGAAGCTGACAAAAAGAAGCCGTGTGACTGATGACCCCGATATTCGTAGACTTTGAAACTTACTGGAGCCAAACCCATTCCCTGACCAAGATTCACCCTGTTGAATATGTCATGCACCCTGAAACTGAGATTCAGTCCGTAGCGGTGCAGGTGAACGGCGATCAACCGTTTGTCATATTCGGCGAGGAGAACATCAGGGAGTGGGCGGACGCGACCGACTTCTCGGACGCTATGCTCATCGGGCACAACATGTCCGGCTTTGATGCCATGATCTGTGCGTGGCGTTTTGGTATGAAACCAAAAGCGTGGGGTTGCACCCTTGCTATGGCGCGTGCGCTTGGCTATGCCAAGACCGTTGGCGGTTCGCTCAAGAAGGTAGCCGCTGACTTGGGGGTTGGGCAGAAGCTCGACCTCGAAGCCACTAACACCAAGGGCAAGAAGTTAAAAGACTTCACGCCTGAAGAACTCAAGGCGATGGAGGAATACAACATCGTCGACACCGAACTGTGTGCTGGCATCTTTGACAGACTTGCGCCGCAGCTGGGTCAGCGTGAACTGCGTTTGATTGACATAACAATTCGCATGCTCGTCGAGCCGCAGTTTGAGTTAGACATCGGGCTACTTGAGCACACACTGACTGACATCCAAGAAGCGCAGCGTAAGGTTCTGCTTGACGTAGCAGAGGAGATCGCTGACGAACCAATAGAGCTGATGACCGAAGATGAACGAGTTGAAATCGCTAAAAAGATTCTGGCAAGCGCACCAAAGTTCGCTAAATATCTCAAAGCCAAAGGTGTTGAAGTCCCGACAAAGCAGTCGCCTTCAAACCCAGAGAAACTCATTCCGGCACTGGCTAAGACTGATGAAGCCTTCCTCGCGTTGCAAGAGCACGAAGATTTCGACGTGGCAGCAGCAGCGTCTGCACGCCTTAATGTCAAAAGTACAATTCTAGAATCTCGCATCCAACAATTTATCGCTTGTGGTAACGCAGCCGACGGCAAGATGCCTGTTGCGCTGAACTACTACGGCGCAGATACGACTGGCAGATGGTCTGGCACCATGAAGATGAACCAGCAAAACTTGCCTCGTATCAATCCGTACAAGCCACGACCTTCGGACAGCCTTCGCAAATCGCTCCGCGCGCCGGACGGTTACAAGGTGGTCGTGGCTGACTTATCAGGCATCGAACTGCGGGTGAATCACTTCCTGTGGAAAGAGCCGAGCAGCATGGCGTTGTTCCAAGCTGACCCTGAGAAAGCTGACTTGTATAAGGACTTCGCGTCCAACTTGTATAACAAGCCAATCGAAGAAGTGACCAAGCAGGAACGTCAGGTGGGCAAGGTTGCACACTTGGGGTTGGGCTTCGGTGCAGGGGCTAAGACCTTTCAGAACGTAGCGAAGCTGATGGGCGGCGTTGACTTGTCAGAGCAGGAGTCCGGCGAGGTTGTTGCGAAGTGGCGCGGTAAGTACGGGCGCATAGCATCCGGCTGGCGCACCTGCCACGACTCACTGGCTAACATTTACTACCGTCACTACGGGGTGAACATTGACCCATGGGGGCTTTGCCAGACTGCCGAAGGTGGCATCAAAACTCCGCTCGGCATGATTCGCTACCCGCACTTGCGTGAAGAACTCAATGAAGAAACCAAGCGCAGCGAGTGGATGTACGGTGAGAACCGCCGCAAGGCTCGCATCTACGCAGGGAAAGTGACGGAGAACATCGTGCAGCACTTGGCTCGCGAAGTTATCTCAGACCACATGCTGAAGGTGACCCGCACGCCGCTTGGCAAGATGTACCCGCCTGCCCTGACGGTGCATGACGAACTGGTGTATGTCGTGCGGAATGAGCATGCGCAGGAAATGCTTGATTTAGTTCAGGAAATCATGCGCGGTGGTGTTACTTGGTGGCCTGAGTTGGTAACATGGAGTGAAGGCGATATTGCCGACACCTATGGGGACGCCAAGTGAAAGCATGGAGCTTCAGCTCAATTAAGACATTCGATACCTGCCCACGTAAGTACCACGCCGAGAAAGTTGAAAAGCTGTATCCGTTTGAGGAAACAGAACACACGATCTACGGCAAGGAAGTCCACAAAGTCGCCGAGGAGTACATCCGCGACGGCAAGGACATACCGAAGGGGCATTTACAGTTCAAAGCTGCGCTTGACAGCTTAAACAAGATGCAAGGCGAGAAGCTGTGCGAGTTAGAAATGGCTCTCACGGCAGACAAAAAGCCCACTAAGTTCTTAGCCAAAGACGTGTGGGTGCGCGGCATCGCCGACCTGATCATCCTCAATGGGGAGAAGGCTCGGGTAGTGGATTACAAAACTGGCTCCGCCAAGTACCCCGACAAAGGGCAGCTAGAACTCATGGCACTCATGGTGTTCGAGCACTACCCCGAGGTGCAGAGCGTCAAGGCAGCACTGGTGTTTCTGGTTCACGACGTTGTTGTGATGTCAGAGTACAAGCGCGAGGACATGCCTGACCTGTGGGCGAAGTGGGATGAAAAAGCTGGACTTTTACAGGCGGCTTTTGACAATGACAACTGGCCTCCCAAACCAAATGGGCTGTGCCGGAAGTGGTGCCCTGTGAAGCACTGCGAGTATTCAGGAGGGTGAGATGCCTAAAATCTGGGATCGGTTGGTAAGCCAACTGAAAGCTAAGGGGGTAAAGAACCCGCAGGCTGTGGCTACTTCTCAGCTACAGAAGTCTGGGGTTCTCAAAAAAGGCTCGATGGAGCTGACAGAAAAGGGTAAAAAGCGTCAAGCACTCGGCGCTGCTGGGCGCGCTAAATCACGCGCTGCCGCAGAAAGTGGCAAGAAGATGTCCGAGTACAACTACAACCCACGCACCAACCGTGCGACGCTCAAGAAGAAGGTACGTAAAAATGCCAAGAAATCCTAGACGGTATGACCTCGAGCAGAGGGACTACAACTCAAAGCCTTCAGTTAAGAAAGACAACGCGGCTCGCAAGCGTGCCCGCCGTAAGCTAGAAAAAGAAGGCGTGGTAAAGAAATTCGATGGCAAAGACGTCGACCACAAGAAGGCGCTGAGCAAGGGCGGTGGCAACGGACGCAGCAATTTGCGTGCGGTGCCTAAGTCGAAGAACCGCTCTTTTGCACGCACAAAAACTGGCAAGATGAAAAGCAAATAACGCTTGCCAGCCACCTCAATCTAGCGCAGACTAGAAGGTGGGCCGCTTTCGGCACTAAATACGTCCTATATAGGACGCACTTCAGAGGACAAGATGGAAATCGTAGAAGATCGAGGTTTGCTCGTTCGCGTTCGCGATCACGAAAGAATCACAACTGCTATCAAGCAGAGCAAGTATCTGAGCCGGATTGGCTCGGACGCCAAGGGCGATGTGCATGAGGTTCTGGTGAAATGGAACCTAGAAAACACCCGCCGCCTAGCCAACATGGGCATCTCAAAAGCCCCATCCACCATCCTGCGGGACTACAACTGGCCCGGCGCGTACAAGCCATTTGACCACCAGAGGGAAACCGCCAGTTTTTTGACAGCTAACAATCGGGCGTTCTGCTTCTCCGAGCAGGGCACTGGTAAGACTGGCGCCGCTATCTGGGCTGCCGACTACTTGATGTCTATTGGAGATGTTAAACGAGTTCTGGTTATCTGCCCGCTGTCGATCATGCACTCGGCGTGGATGCAGGACATTTTCAAGATCGCCATGCACCGGACGGCTGCTGTGGCGCACGGCACGAAGGAAACCCGCAAGAAGGTTATCAACGGCGACTACGAGTTCGTCATCATCAACTTTGACGGCGTCCCTACGGTCAAGGACGAGCTGAAAGGCAAGTTCGACCTAGTGATTGCCGACGAGGCTAACTTCGTCAAGACAGCCACCACACGCCGCTGGAAGGCACTCAACGAGGTGCTGACCCCAGACATGAAGCTGTGGATGATGACCGGCACGCCTGCCGCCCAGAGCCCGCTCGACGCGTTTGGGCTAGCTAAGTTGGTCTGCCCGCAGCGTGTGCCCAAGTACTACACCGCTTGGCGCGACCGAGTGATGGTGCGGATTACCCAGTTCAAGTGGGTGCCGACCCCCAACGCAACCAAGCTAGTCAACGCTGCCTTGCAGCCAGCTATCCGGTTCACCAAGAAGGATTGCCTCGACCTGCCGCCTGTGACCTACCAGACCCGCGAGATTGAGTTAACACCCCAACAGAAGAAGTACTACAAGGAACTCAAGAAGCAGATGCTGATTGAGGCTGCCGGTGAGCAGATCAGTGCGGTTCATGCGGCGGCTGGCTTGAACAAGCTGTTGCAGCTGAGCTGTGGTGCGGTCTACTCCGACGAGGGGGAAGTGGTTCAGTTCGACGGCAAGAATCGCCTCGACGAGATTGTTGAGGTTGTGCAGGAGGCGGCGCACAAGGTGATTGTGTTCGTGCCGTTCCGGCATGCGATCGACATTGTGGCTGACAGGCTCCGCAAAGAGGGCTACTCAACCGAAGTAATCAGTGGCGCTGTACCCATGACAGCACGCACAAAAATATTCAAGGACTTCCAAACAACGGATGATCCACGAGTATTGGTAATACAACCACAAAGTGCTGCACACGGCGTAACACTAACAGCTGCTGATACAATAGTGTGGTTTGGTCCTGTAGCTTCAGTAGAAACATGGCTACAGGCTAACGAGCGTATAAACAGACCATCACAGAAGAACAAGATGACCATAATAAAGATTTATGGCTCAGAGGTTGAAAAACGTGTGTATGATGCGCTAGAATCAAAAGAAGCTAACCAAAAAGACTTGGTAGCCTTATACGAACAAGAGATCAACGGCTAACGCCGTAAAACTTCAGAGGTACAACATGGACACATCAAAGCTAGTATTAGCTTACGTCCGCATCCGTGACGCTCGCGCAGATTTGAAGCGAGAGTACGATCAAAAGGACGCTGAGCTGCAAGAGAAGTTAGACAAGATCGAAGCCGTCTTGCTTGATATGGCAAAAGAGCACGGTCTTGACAGCATGAAAACGCCGTACGGTACAGCCACAAAGACTGTTCGCACGCGTTACTGGGCTCCCGACTGGGATGCCTACGTCAAATTCTTGAAGTCGCAGGGTGATGATGGCTACGACCTAGTCGAGCGCCGGATTCATCAGGGCAATTTCAAGGAGTTTCTGGAGAACAATCCAGATGTCGCCCCGCCTGTCAACGCTGACAGCCGGTATTCAATAGTCGTCCGCAGAGGAAACAAATCGTGAACGATCTAGGACTTTTGACCACGAAGGAAGCAGCTGAACTGCTGCGACTATCACCTTCTGCCGTCCAAAAGCTGCGAATGGAGGGGCAAATCCCTTTCATCAAGTTAGGCAAAAAGGTGTTTTACAAGAAGGATGCGCTTATCGAGTTTGTCGAGAAGTCGCAATTAATTTATCCCAAAGAAGGAGATCAGTGATGAGCGATATGGCTCTATTTGAAGGGCAGACGATGCCTGCTCACCTACAAGGTGGCGAACTTTCCGATACCGCAAAAGCCCTCGGTGGCGCTAGCGGTGGTGATGGCCTGAAGCGTATTAGCATCAAAGGCTCAGTGTTCCGCATGATGGTTGGCTCGAAGGAAGTCGCCCAGAATGAGGACCGCAGCATGCAGATGATCATCGTGAAATCTGCACCGGGCTACGCTCGTACTTTCTACGAAGGCGCCTACAAAGAAGGCGTTACCGTGAACCCAAGCTGCTGGTCTGATGACGGCAACGCTCCTAGCGAAAACTGCGAAACCCCGCAGTCCAAGCTGTGTGCAAACTGCCCGCAGAACGTCAAGGGTTCTGGTGCTAGCGGCGGTCGTGCTTGCCGTTACTCTGCTCGTTTGGCAGTGGTTCTGGAAGGCGACCCGAAGGGTGACGTGTATGGCTTGACCATTCCGGCTACTTCGATCTTCGGCTCTGTCGAAAGCGAGAAGTACAACTCCCTCCAAGAGTACGTTAAGAAGTTAGCCACCTACGGCTACGACGTTGTGAAGGTAGTGACTGAGTTCAAATTTGATACCAAGTCACCTGTGCCTAAGCTGATGTTCCGCGCAGTTCGCCCAGTGAATGAGGACGAGTGGGCAATCGTGCAGAAGCAGTCTGAGTCAAGCGACGCCAAGGCGCACACTGGCAGCCGTCAGTTTGCCAAGCGTGATGACGAAGAAACCTTGAAGGCGAACGACGGTTTCGAGAAGCCTGCTCTTGAGCAGAAGGCTGAAGAAGCTGAGCCAGTTAAGGTATCAAAGAAAAAGGCTGAACCTGTTCAGGCTGATAAGGACGTAGCGTCAATCCTCGATGAGTGGGGCGACGAGTAATGCAGTACCGGAGCCTGACCGACAGAGAGCTGTCGAGAATGGCTCGGGATGCAGCGGACAAATCCGAAGGTACAACAACATCAGTAAGTTCTGAATTATTGAATGAGCTTGCTGATAGATTTGAGCTTTTGGTATTGTCCGCGGTTCGCAGTGGTAATTCCGCTTCGACCGAGCCGCATCCCGATCAGCTGAAACTGTTCTAAAGAGAAAGGGCGGCTAGGGTGAGAGCCCGAAAACGGCAGGCGTAGCCGCTGCCGCCTTACTATTCGCCGAGTGTACACTGAATGAGCCAAGACACAGACTTCCTAACTGCTGTGCTACCAGATGAAGGCACCTATTGCGTAACAGGGATAGACAAAAACGGAACGGCAAAAAACGTTTTCGTTAAAGATATTCACTCAATCGAAGTAGAAGCCCAGAAACTTGTAAGCGAAAAGATCAATGCGTTCTTCGCAATGGCAACTTACAAGGAGGATGAGCATGGGGGATACCGCCGACTACAAGCTAACACCCAATGGCTAAAGTCATTTTGGATAGACGTAGATTGTGGTGAGGGCAAACCGTATAAAAATCAGACTGATGGTCTGATCGCACTGCGCGAGTTCCAAGAAGAAACCAACCTGCCGACTCCGTTCGTCGTGAACTCGGGTAATGGGTTGCACGTCTACTGGCTGCTCAGTGACTATGTTAATCACGAACGTTGGCGTCCTGTCGCACGCAAGCTGAAAGCCGCGTGTAAGAAGTTTGGATTTGACGTCGACCGTTCAGTTATGTCGGACGCTGCGCGTATTCTGCGTATTCCCGGCACCTGTAATTTTAAGAACCCCGACAATCCGAAAGCGGTTGTAGTCGATCAACGCGGCTCAACTATTTCGATTGACGAGTTTGAGGCTTTGCTGGACGACCTCGATCTGCCAGCACAGCGCGTTTCTAAACCGATCAACACCGAAGGGCTGAGCGAAACGGCGAAGGCTTTGATCGGCAACAAGACATCTAAGTTCAGCAAGATTGTTCGCAAGAGCATGAACGACAACGGCTGTAACTTCATCAAGTACATCATCTCTAACCAAGAGAATCTGGAAGAGCCGATGTGGCGAGCCGGGCTGTCTATTGCTTGGGCTTGTGAAGATGCTGAAACAGCCATACATAAGATGTCAAAGAAGCATCCAGACTACGACCCAGACGAAACTCTGGAGAAGGCGAGTCTGACGCTTGGCCCATACACCTGCGAAACCATCAGCGAATTGGCACCCGACGAGTGTGCGGGCTGTACGCAGAAATGTACAAGTCCGATTCAGTTAGGTTCTGAAATCAGACGTGACCCTGCTGGGTTGTTTGATGCGCCTGAAGAAGCGGATGAAGAAGGTGATGGCACCCTGCCTACGCAGGTTGTGCAGAAGGCTTTGTACAAACCGCCGTTCCCATATTTCAGGGCGGCTAACGGAGGAATATACCGTCAGGATGGCAGCGGTGACGACGCTACAGAAGTACCTGTTTACGAGTACGACTTGTACCCAATCAAGCGGGTCCACGATCCGAATGATGGCGAGTCTGTTGTATTCAAACTTCACCTCCCGCAAGACGGCATAAGGGAGTTCACAATACCTTTGAAAAAACTGATGTCAGGCGACTCTTTCCGCGACTTTATGGGCGAACAGGGCGTAGCTGGCACACCGAATCAGATGAAAGAGATTATGAACTATTCAATTAAATTCACTAAGGAACTTCAGAAATTGCAAGCAGCACACGAAGCACGTCTACAGTTCGGCTGGACGACAGATAAAGAGGCGTTCGTTGTTGGCAACCGTGCCTACCGTAAGAACAAACCGCCAGAGCATAACCCAGCATCGAGTACGACTGCGGACTTGATGGACTACTTCACCCCGCAGGGTTCGTTGGAAGAGTGGAAGAAAGCATTCAACGTGCTGAACCGCCCCGGCATGGAGGCACTACAGCTTGCAGCCGGTGCAGGGTTTGGCGCGCCGCTGATGGAGTTCACCGGTCTAGCTGGCTGTACGATCAATCTGATCAGTAACGAATCTGGCACAGGTAAATCAACCGCAGGCTACCTCGCACTCAGCGTGTTTGGTAACCCAAAAGAAACCGCCATGATTGCGGACGACACGCACCTTGCCAAGCTGCACCGCCTCGGTGTGATGAATAACTTGGTGTGCATGTCAGACGAGATGACTAACCTGCCTCCTGACCTGCTGTCGAACATGCTGTACTCAGTATCGCAGGGGCGTGGCAGAAACCGCATGGAGAAGGACGCCAACCGCGAACGCAAGAACATCAGCTCGTGGCGTACCATCTTCCTGACAAATTCAAACGCGTCCATGATGTCTAAGCTGTCTAAGGCTAAGGCACGCCCAGACGGCGAAATGATGCGTCTGTTAGAAATTCACGTCGACCGTGTGTACGTCGAAGACGCAGATATTGAGTTCGAGAAGATCAACAAGAACTACGGTGTTGCGGGCGAAGTGTACGCACAGTGGCTGGTTAACAACCGAGATGACATCCCTGCCCTGTATGACTGGCAGCGTGACCGCCTCTATAAGGCGACCGGCGATAAGCAGATGCAGGAGCGTTTCTGGATTAACAGCTTAGCAGCCGATTTAGGTGGCTTGCGTGCAGCACAGAAACTCGGTTTGCACGACTGGGACTTGGACCACCTAGAAAAGTGGACCGCCAACTACATCATCAATCAGCGTGCTGAAGTGAAGTCTGAGGTTGTCGATGCTGCCAACTTGGTTGGTGAGTTCTTGATGGATCACTCAAACGGCATCCTTGCTGTGGGCAACCACATCAACCCACGCTCAGGCGATAACGTGTGGATGGCATCTCGCAGTGCCAAGCTCGTGGCTCGTTTTGAACTGGAAGATAACCAGATGTTTATCGCCAAGAAGGCGTTCCGCGAATACTGTGTAGACCGTCAGTTTACAGAGTCTGAAGCGCTGAAAGACAGCCAGAAGGAAGGTTCAAGCTACCGCTACATCAAGACCACCAAGAAGCGCATGATGGCTGGCACCACAATCACTACGCCGGGCGTAGACGCACACGTGTTCCAGTGCTCNCCAGAAGAATCAGCTGAGTTGTTCAAGCTGATTCAGGATCAAGCACTAGCAGACGAAGCAGCGGAAGGTGTGCCGCCAGATGCCTAAGTGGGACTTACCAGCGGTGATCGGAGGCATGCGGGTTGGGGACAGTTTCTTCATCCCATGCCTTGAGTGCAAGGACTTAAACAGGAAAATCAATCAGTTAGCTCAAACCTTCGGGATTGAGGTAGAAATAAAATTCAGGACTGAAGAACTGATTAAGGGTTTACGAACTTGGCGAGTACGGTAAAATCGCCGCCAGTGATGCTTCTTATCTCGGACTCGTCCTTTGTCCTCCAGTGTCACTGATCTCTGAAGTGTTAGCCCCTCCTAGTGAGGGGCTTTTTTTCGTCACTCGTAAGCGTACTGTCGCATGCGGGATATTTGAGATGCCAAGCGTGCTTGTAACTCTTGCTCCTGCTCGATCAATCTGCGCTTCTGTTCAGAGCTAATACCGGTTGCGTTGCGATACTGGCGGATGCGCTTGTTGCTGTCCTTCATGGTTTTATCCACGCGGTTCAGCTGACTTTCCAAAGCAATCAGGCGACGGTTGTCTTTCTGGAGTTCAATAACCCCTTCGTAGTCACCCTGCTCAGTACGCTGTTTAATAGAGCCCAGCACCTGTTTAATATCTTCACGGAGAGAGTAGTAGTCTTCCTTGAAGCCAGTGCCACGAGTTCTGCCAAACAGAGCCTTAGCAATCGGGTATTCAGCCAGCTCACGGTCTGTACGCTCCGCGCCAGTAACCGTTTCGTACGCCATGTCAGTCATAGTGAGTGCTGAACTACCCAGCGTACCAAAGTAACCACGCAGCATGTGATCCGCCTTGAGTGGGGAGATGCCGATATAGCCGAACAAACGTGCCAACTGAGAAGTGCTCTCACGGTACTGGTCTTCAGTCAGGCGGTTAGCCATACCCATACCGACAATCGGAGCACCGGTGAACCAGCTGTAGTTCATTGTGACTTCAGCCAGAGGCTTAACAATCTGTGGAGTGATGTTCGGGCCCATGATGGCAGTCATAAACGCGCCACCTAACTCTGTCATCACTTTGCGAGAATCTAAATCGTCACGCAGCATGCCCATTACCGCAGCTTCTGGCAGTGCCTTAGCCAAGAAACCAATATCAGCAGGCATCGGAATCTTGATCGGCGGGTTGCCGTCGCCAGTCGGAATGAGGAAGAACCGAGAGCGTACGTACGCTGGCTGGTTCATGTAGTCATCGTCATCAGCCATAGCAGCTGCGATCAGACCACTGAGCACCGCAATACGTGCGGTAGCGCCCCAGACCATAAGCAGTGCCTTGGTCTTTTCTTCCTGACTCAAACCACGACCGCCGAGGGACTTGAGCATTACGTTCAGACCCTGCATGTACGCGTTTTGGAACGGAATCAGCTGACGCATTACAGACGCCACCGGGCTAGCACCACGACGGTTGAAGTTGATAACTTCGGACGCACGCCAGAAAGCTAGCGTTTCGTCGCCGTTGGTTTCAGTCATGGTCTGGTCGAATACAGCCTTACGCTGTGCAATATCTGATGCTTCCGCGTTGCGTTCACCGAAACGAATCCACCACGCCATCTGGGTTGGGCTTAAATCTTCACCTTCGATAAACTCACGCTCGGTGTTTTCACGAGCATGTTCAGGCTTAACGTCGTACATACCCATGATGCCAAGACGATTCAGCCGCTCATCACCGAAACCACCCGTACGCAAGTCCTGACGAATTTGCCAGTAACTCTTGCCTACCTTAGCTGCGCCCTTGGCTGGGTTCTTCATACCACCAAACACATACGCACGGAACGTATCCTGCTGAATCTGGCTCCAGATGAACTCAGGGGAGAGGGTTACACCCTTACGCAGCCAGTCAGCACCGCCAGCCAGCATACGTAGACCCGGCAGGGTGACAGACTCAGTGCCACGGAAAGCGTAGGCGTCCAGATTGTCCTTCAGCTTGAAGAACTTCAACTTGCCATCATCGCGGTAAGACACGAGATGCTTGCGCTCGTCTTTCGGCACCTGCTCGATATTGGTGTATTCAGCCTCGATGCCGCTCTCTTTAAGCTCACGCATACCACGAATCATCTCGCGGGCTGCATGGTTGCGGATCGTTGCTTGAGCCATCCACATGGACAACTTAGCCATGTTATCAAGGATATTGTTGATTTCTTTCGGAGAGCCACGCAGCTTACGGACTGTGCCAGTACGCATCAGACCAGTGGTGCGCATCTCATAGCCGCCAATTTCTAGATCGCCATCTTCGGCAGACAGTACACGGTTGAACGGCACGTAGCCGAAGGTGTCTTTGAGGTCAGCAACCTGCTCTTTAGACATGAAGCCAGACTTCTGCATAGCGTCCAGAAGGCCATTTTTGTACGCAGTGAACTTCTCATACGCACGTTGGATTTCTGGGTACTCGCGGAACATCTCTTCGCGCTTACGGTTGTTCTTTCTGCGCTCAGCTACTGCTTCAGGCGTCATGCCCGGATACAGGTCGACGATCTTTTCTTCGATGTCCTTAGCCAGCTTACCTTTGCCTGCCGCACGAGCTGCGTCCGCTTTCTTCTGGTACTCGGCGTTTTCACGCTCGATCTGAAGTTCACGTCTAGCCAACAGTGCAGCGTGGACCATCTTGGTAGCTTTTTCCTTGCCTACGCGCTCGCCCAGCTTTGAAACTTCTCTGTACACGTCAGTCAGAGATGGCTGGCCCTTTTCACGCTTGGTCTTCCACAGACCGAACTTCTCGTCGTAGTAGAGGGTGCCGTCACGCATAACCTGAGCTGCCAAGCCTTCAGCGCGGAGCGCTTGTACATAGGCAACCATCGGGTTGATTGAGCCGCTGGTGTTGCGAAGGGCGTTGTTGTACGCCTTCATCACCTTGTCTTCGTACGTAGCGGCAGTGTCCATGAAGTGAACACGGAAGGTATCAATGATGCGGTTCTTGCCACGCACAGTTTCTGCGATGGCGCGGACGATGCCCTTCTTGGTAGCTACCGGAGGAGCAACTTCATTTACTACGTCATCAAACTGGGTAGCCACTTCATCAGTAGCGGCGCCGCCACGAGAGAATGCTGGCTCATCTAGGTACGAGTCATCATTCAGGTCGATAGCGTCCAGATTCTCCTGCGTGCGATCGCGAGGAGTCATAGATCGGAAGAGCGTCGTGTAGGGA